>Ga0187894_10000458_pt1 | contig 55122 bp, 51 predicted proteins | sample GBC1701081metaG_FD_136650 | JGI IMG/M metagenome (GOLD analysis project Ga0187894, IMG submission 136650) | White microbial mat communities from a lava cave in the Kipuka Kanohina Cave System on the Island of Hawaii, USA - GBC170108-1 metaG ...
GCAACTCGGGCACCAGGCGCGCCTGCCGGGTTTGCGGATCGACCTCCTGCCAGCGCAGCTCGTTCTTCCGCTCGTTTCCGGGAGGGTCTTTCTGCGCAGCCCGCGCCGCCGCCTGCTCGGACGACTGCGCCCATCCTCCCGCACTCGACAGGCAGAACAACGCCAACAGCACGCTCTGCCGGGACACCGACCAACGACATGTGTTTTTGCTCATCTGGGGAAAGCAACGGCCCGAACCAAAACACGCGACCGGCCCCGCCGCCATACCTTTGATTACGGGTTTTCCCTCGGTCGTGACGCCTTGCGTCCCGTGCCGAGAACGCCTATGGGACAATCCGACTGGCAACCCGGACGATGTTTTTCTGTTCACCCACGACAGCGCGGCACCGCTCATCGCGACGGCAGCGCGCCCTGCTTCGTCACGAGTCGCCTTTTGCGATGTCCACAGTTGAACCTCAGGCCAGGGCGAAACTCCGTTCACTGCCGGTGTTGCTGTGCGGGATTTTGCTGCTGCCGGGGATCGCGCGGGCCAGCCGCGCCACAGAGCAAGATGCCTTGCGGATGATCAGCGCAGCCCAGGCCCGGTGGCGTGAACTGCCCGGCTACGAAGCCGAATCACGGCGGATCGATCGGGGCATGACCATCGAAACGAAGCAATTCGTGCGTCGCGAGGCCGATGGCTTTTCGCTCGTCCGGGTGGAGCGCACGGCCAGCCGGGGAGGCCGTCCCGGACCCAAGCTCATCATGCTGCAGAATCGCGAGGGATCCTGGCAGATCGAGAAGCGGACGGCAAGGCGGCTGGGCCAACTGCCCCCGGTCGAGCGGCGACTCCCCTCGCAACTGCCCACTGCCAAGGTGCTGCGGCTGGACTCGGCGGTTGAATACTCGATCGAAACCGGCATCGAGTGGTTTGGCCGCCCCTGCACACGGATCCGGGCCATGCTGCCCGCGCAGGGAATCGCCGACGTCCGGGCCCGCGTGGAATCGCCCGACCGAGGCCGGGGCTCGCCCGACGTCAGACTTCCTCCGGGCTTCGGGCCCAACCGGCGCACGGCCGTCGCCCTGCCGGTGGCGTATGTGTATCTGATCGACCAAGCGACGGGAACGATCGCGAGCTGGCAGTCCATCGGATACACCGGCGAGGTCGTGGCGCAGATCAATTACCATGGCTTTGAGATCAAGGAAGACCTGCCGGACGGACTCTTCGCAGTGCCTGCGGCATACAAGATCGTGGAACCGGAAGATGCCGGGCAGAAACAATCCAAGGGCAACCGGCAGACGGCAGACAGGGGTGGCGATCCCAGCGACGGGCAAGCGGAGAGGACCAAGCGGGCTTACCATTTCGCCGGGCACAAACGGCTGACCTGGCCGTTCGATACTCCGAACCAGCTGGGGCTGGCTGGAGCGGTGGCCTTTGTCCTGGCTCTCGGTGCGGCATCCGGAGCTTCGCGCCGGCATGATGGCGCCCGTCAAGAACGAGGCAATGCTGTCGTTCAGGCGGTGATCGCCGGACCGAATTTTCCTCTGCGTGGAGCGGCGCTCCTGCTGGCCATGGCCGCGGTGGCGGTAATGGGGCTGACGTATTCGCGCGGCGCGCTGGTCGGCGCGCTGGCCGGCAGCGCGGTGCTGTTGATGTGCCGTTGGGACGCCCGCAAGTGGATCCTCGCCGGAATGGCGTTTTTCGCGGCGGTCTGCGCACTGCTTCCCGCCGGGGCGGAACGCGCCGCCTCGATCGCACACTCGTGGGACGAGGCGTCGATCGCAAATCGCTTCGTCGTCTGGAAAGGCGCGCTCGCCATGCTGTGGGACCATCCGGTGCGGGGCGTCGGATTCGACAACTTTCGCGAAGTCTATGCCACTTGGTATCAACCGGCACACATGCAGGGCGTGCATTTGACGGCGCTGAACGATCTGCTCACAATCGGAGCGGGAGCAGGAATCCCGGCTTTGTGGACGGCCTGCATCCTGCTCGTCCTGGTCGCCGCACTCGGCATCTATGCGCTGCGGCTGCGTCCGAGCGGGTGGTTGGCCGGTCTGGTCGGCGCCTGGATTGCCTATGCGGTGGCGTCGCAGTTCTCCAGTTTCATCACAAAGTGGCAGACGGCCTGGATTCCTCTGGCACTGGCGGCCGGCATCGTGGGCACCCGGGTCTGGCTGGCGTTGGTCCCGGCCGGGGCGGCCCGGAAGTCTGCGAACGACGGCAGAAACCCGATCAGCGAAACCGCCGCCGCCGGGACTCCGCGCATGCCCTGCACGCGGCGGCCTCTCCTGATCGCACTGTTCGGGGGGACCGCGCTCGCGCTTGCCCTCGTCGCGCTTGCCGGTCTGGCCAGCCGGTCTTTCCCGCCCCGACCGCCGGGCTTGCCCGCCGCGAACTCCAAATCCGCGCCGGCCTCTCTCAAAATCGAACCATCGTCTCGGGACGCACGCGGATGGGCATTGGTCGTGACGGATGATTGGGCGCCGGAACATGATGCGCGGAGGCTCTTTCGCGGGCTAGCCGCGGAAGGCTTTCACATCGAAGCCTGGCGGCCGGATAACCTCGGCTTCGCCGGCGTTGCGGAACTGCGACAGAAACTGCACGAGGCCGCCGCCCGGCGAACATCCGATCCCATCCTGCTGATTGGCATCGGCGCTGCCGGTCGAATAGCCCTCGCCGCGGCCGCTGGCTCGGAAACGAGCCCAACTGCGGTCGTCACGCTCGGCACGCCATCGTGGTTTGCACTTTCCGAATTGTCGCCAACCGAGAGTGTCAGACGCTTGAAGTCTCCGGTGCTCGTCCTTCATGAGGCGGGCGATCCCGTGGTTGCAGATACCGAGGCGCGACAGCTCAGCGAATCGGTCGAACGCGCGGGTGGAATTGCCGGGCTTTCCATTCTCAGCCGCACATCGACCGGCACTGACGCGCCGATTGTGGACGCCATCATGCGCTTCCTGCGCAAACAGCATGATCGCCTTGGCCCGCAAAGCGGGTCAGCGGAATAACCCGCATCTTAACGCCGGACCAAACCGAGCCTTTGCCACCATGAAGATAATCATTCCACCCCTGATGCTTTGTCTCTCCCTTCCCGCGGTCGCCCAGGCCGAGGGAGCGAATCTTCGATTCGAACACACAGTGATCGCACTTGCCGGAGACGGCACAGAAGACTCACTCGCCGCGACATTTCGCTTCGTCAACAGCGGAAGCGCTCCGGTGCGCATTCTCGCCGTGCGTCCGGACTGCGGCTGCACCACGACCGAGCTGACGAAGGATGTATATGCGCCGGGCGAGAAGGGCGAATTGAGGGCTTTGCTGCGAACCGCAGGCCTGAACGGCAGGACCTCCAAGGACATAGTCGTCGAAAGCGACGAGGCCGCGGACAACAGATACACGGTGACTCTCCGGGCCGAGATACGCGAGCCGGTGACCGTCACGCCGCGCCTGCTTTATTGGTTGGTCGAGGAGAAAACCGCGCCGAAGACGATCACGGTGAAGTATGCCGGCGCGAAGGCCGTCCGCCTGGTCGAGGTCAGGCCGTCCGGGAACCTGTTCCAGGTTTCACAAGCAGACACGACCAATGAATCGGAAATAATCCTGAAAGCTGCGCCGGCAGAAACCGCCAAGGCCGGGCAAGCCGAATTGTCGCTAGTGTTTCAAAACAGTGCCGGCCACACAATCGAGCGGAAGGTGTCCTTGCGAGTATTCGACAAGCCGGCGGGCGTCGCACCACTGTTGAAACCCACCGCGAAACCGTAAGGTATGCGCGGCCCGGCGCGGCGCCGAGCTAACCCTGGTGATGCAAGGCAATACCCCAGTCCCTCTGTTCATCACCGCCAGATTGCTGGGCACGGGGGCGATCGTAGCCGGCTTGTGGGCTGCGTTGGGCGGCTGCACCCGCACTGATCGTGCAGGACCCTGCGAAAGCGCGGAGATCCTTGCAGAATACCGTTCGTATGCGCCCCGCATCGTCAGTGCCTCACCCGGATGCACCCGGATCCTGCAGTGGACGAAGCACGACCACGGCGCAGAGCGCGAAGGACTGATCGTCACCAACGCCGAATCGGGCGCGGTGCTTGCAGAAATGCGCTCGGCGAATCCAATCTTGCGCGTCCTATGGCGCCCGGATGGTCGGGCGATCTCCTATTTCCGACAGGAGGCGGGGACCCCGGGTCGGCGCCTTTTCCTCTGGGAGCTTGAATCCAACGTTCACCGTGAACTGCCGATACCCCTGAGCTATGCCCAGCAACTCGTGCGTTGGTCGCCGCAGGGACGATACCTTGCCTTCACTAATGATCGCGGCGGTCTCGTGGCCGTCGATCCGAGCACTTCGCGGTCCGTCACGATTCGCGGCGAAGCCAGGATAAGCGCATTCGATTGGGACACCGAGGGAAGACGACTGGCATTGGCTGTGCGAAGTGACGATGAGACGTCCACGGTGGCAATCGCAGATGCGGAGACCGGCACCGTGCTCCGGGAGCACCCGTTGCGCAGGGATGGCGAACTGGTCGCGCTGGCTTGGGATGGAGCGACACGAGTGCTCTCGATGGTCGCGCCACCTCGCCCATCCAGGGACGACGCCGACGAAGTCCCGAGCTCAACCTCGGTTCTGATCATAACTGACCCGGATACGGGCGAGCAGTCGACCCTCCGGACCGTCGCTGGGCACAACACGGATCTGAAGTGGCTGCTTGGTGGAACCCGCTACCTGTTCCAACAGCGCGAAATCGACGGCACCCAGACAATAATGATAGCCGATCTCTCATCATCCGGGGAACCGCGGCGGATTGAGCGGGAACAGTCGCTGAGTTTTCACGCCTTTTCGCCCGACGGCAGGGCATCATTGCGCTGCAGGTTTCATCAGTCGCCAATCAACTCGTGCGAATCGCACTGGACGGCAGCCCGGCGGATGCCGTCCTGGCACGCAATCCCGGGGCGGGAATCGCCGGGGCGAGCTATCAGCGGGTGTCTTTGCCCGCCCGAGGCGGAACGCCGGTTCCGATAAGCGTGACCCGGCACCCCGGGGGCAGGTCCTCGGCAAATGCCGTTTTCATCCACATGCGCGGAGGCGCGCCCAGCTTGCAGCAGGGTTGGGCCGAAACCCAACTATACCTCGCGCACGGTCTTCATGTGATTCAGATCGGGAACCGCAAACCCGACGGCGCCCTGGATCTGATGGCAGCTTGCGACTATGCTCATTCCGTGTTGCAGGTGCCTCGGGAACGGATCGTTGTCCTCGCAGGCAGCACCGCAACAACGGTGGCTCTGGAGGCGGCTTTGCGCCGACCCGATGGCATGGGAATCCTGGCATTGACCGGAGTCATGAGCGCGCCAGCGGAGACCGCGGAATCGATCCATCCGGTGACACCACGCTTCCGCCTGTTGGCTTTTCATGGCGAAAAGGACCGCTCGATATCCCCGGAGGCGGCACGCGCCATCTTGGAGCAGCTCGTGGGAGCATCTGCGTTACGACCGCCTCACGGGCTGTGGCATGTGTTTCCGGCGGAGAACCATTCGCTGAATCAGTTCGATTCATCCGTCGCGACGATCCATGCTACGATTCTGCGCGAACTCGGCTTGATACAAGAGCCTGAGCGTTAGCGTTAGTCTCCAGATTCACAAAACGCCGGCGTAGGCCGGCTCGTTGCGTCGCAGCCTCAAAGGATGGAGGCAAATGCCCGGGACAGGACTCGAACCTGTAAGCCTTGCGGCAACGGCTTCTAAGACCGTCGTGTCTGCCAGTTCCACCACCCGGGCGTGACCAGAATTACGATTTCAGAATGACGATTTACGATTTTCCAAGGCAAGTGCCGTTTCAGCCCGCCATTCGCATATCTCACCCGCAAGACCGGCCACATACTAACCGTTGCTCATCCGCGAAATGCGGATTCGGTAGTCCGCGTCATGACCCGCCTTCAGCCGTTGTTCTTCATCCTGCCCGCCGTGTTGGTCGCCTCCGCGCCGGATGTTGCGGCCCCGTTCGCCGCCACCATCGAGAACAAGGCACCGGCACCCGCGCCCGCCCCGGTCGGCATGGTCTGGATCCCTGGCGGCGAATTCTCGATGGGCAAGACCGACCCGACCCTTGAGATCTGCGGCGGCAACGACCCCATGCCCGACGCCCGCCCCGTGCATCGCGCCTACGTGGACGGATTCTGGATGGACGTAACCGAGGTCACCAACGCGCAATTCGCCGAGTTCGTCGCCGCCACCGGTTACATCACCTACTCGGAGCGCAAGCCCCGGCCGGAGGACTATCCCGGTGCGCCGCCCGAGGCCCTGGTCGCCGGCTCCGTTGTCTTCACCCCGCCCGGATACCCGGTGTTGCTCAACAACGCCCTCGCTTGGTGGCAATACGTGCCCCGGGCCGACTGGCGCCACCCCGAGGGTCCGGGCAGCAGCATCACCGGCCGCGAGCGTCATCCCGTCGTGCATGTCGCCTACGAGGACGCCGAGGCCTACGCGCGCTGGGCCGGCAAACGCCTGCCGACCGAGGCCGAGTGGGAATTCGCCGCGCGCGGCGGCGCGGCGGGCGAGTCCTATACCTGGGGCGGCGAACTCCAGCCCGGCGGACGCTGGATGGCCAACATCTGGCAGGGCCCGTTCCCGCACGGCGGCACGCCCGACGACGGCTTCGCCCGCTCCGCTCCGGTCGCCTCCTTTCCCGCCAACGGCTACGGCCTGCACGACCTGGCCGGCAACGTCTGGGAATGGACCAGCGACTGGTATCGGCCCGACGCCTATGAGCGACGGCTGAAGGCGGCCAAAGGCGGCGTGGTGCGCAATCCCCGCGGCCCGGCGCAGACGGAGAGCTTCGATCCGCAGGAACCCGGCCTGGCCAAGCGCGTGCAGCGCGGCGGCTCGTTCCTCTGCACCGACCAGTATTGCACGCGCTACATGTCCGGCTCGCGCGGCAAGGGAGCGCCCGACACCGGCAGCAACCACCTCGGCTTCCGCTGCGTGCAGGATGCGGCGCCTGCAATCGCCTCGAAATGACATTGTCGCGGCGGTCTATTGAGGCTCGCCTATCAGGCTGGCGGGTAGGGCGCACCGGCCCGGTGCGCCGAGAATGTGGCATTCCCCTCGTGGCGGACCGGGCCGGTCCGCCCTACCTTTGGTTGAGCCAATGTCAGTCTATTGAGCGAGAGCCAATAGGACCGCCGGGCTCACTCACGCCACCGTTGCTTCCAATCGTAATTCGTAAATCGTCCTTCGTAAATCAACCGGCGTCAGCCGGCCTCGCCCAGCCGCTCGCCCATCCGGGCGTAAACTTCCGTCTGGTTCGCGCTGTGCTCGACCAGGTCGGTATCGAACTTGATCCGCCCCCGCCGGAACAGCGTCACCACGCACGAGCCGCCGAACTTGAACAGGCCCTTCTCCTCGCCCTTCGCCACCGCGCGCCCGGGCACGTAGGTCTGCAAGATGCTCCCGACCATCGTCGCGCCGATCTCCACCATCGCCACGCGGCCGAACACGGGCGACTCGACCAGCGTCACCATCCGCTTGTTCTCCCACAGATAGGCGAGATTCCGCCGCAGCGCGACCGGCGACACCGAGTAGAGCCAGCCGTTGATGAGCCGAGCTTCGCCCGGGATGCCCGCCACGGGAAAATGGAACCGATGATAATCCACCGGGCACAGCCGCGAGATGAACATCGCCCCGCCGGCGAACTCCGGCGTGAGCCTCCGGTCCTCCGGCTTCAGTTGTCCCTCGCCCAGAAACGCCGCCAGGTCGAACTGCTGCCCCTTGGCGTAGAATCCCGCCGCCGCGTCCACGCTCTGGAACGCCAGGTGCCGCCCGTCCGCCGGCAAGACGGCGATCCGATCGCCGTCTTGGCCTGAGCTGGTCGAATGGCCGGCGATCGGCCGCGCTCCGGGCTTCAGCGCCCGGAAGAAGAACTCGTTGAACGTCCGGTAGCTGAACGGCTTTTTCGCAAACTCATCCACGTCGAGATCGTAGTCCACGATGAACGGCAGCACCCGCGACCCGCTGAACGGCCGCGACATCTGCCAGCCATAATAGCGGGAGAACCACGCGCGCTTCACCATCACGTTGAGCGCCAGCCGCCCCAACCCGGTCCCGTAGGTCCAGCGCAGCCACTTCTCGCCGTAGACCTGCTCGGTCTCGACGGTCTGCTTCGCACGGTGAAAGTAGCGGATGGGTTCGGCGGACATTGGGACACACGGAAAAAGCGCGCCCGCCCGCCACTTTCAACGCCAAACCGGGTGATGGCGAATCCTTGATATTGGAAGTTGAGTGTTCGGCGTTGGACGTTGGATGTTCTTGCTTCTCCCATGAGCAACTGTCCCTGCGGTTCCGGATCAACCTTAGATACCTGCTGCGGCCCGATTCTCGGCGGCGCACCCGCCCCCACTGCGGAGGCCCTGATGCGCTCGCGCTACACCGCGCACGTCAAAGGCGACCTCGCCCACCTCGAGCGCACGCTTAGCGCCGAGCAGCGGAAGGATTTCGACGCGGGCGCCGCCAAGCGCTGGGCCACCGAGTCCGAATGGCTCGGTCTGGCCATCCTCACCAAGGACAAAGGCGGCCCGGACGACGACACCGGCCTCGTGCAGTTCACCGCCCGGTTCCGGCTCGAGGGCAAGGAGCAGGAGCACGTCGAGACCGCGTTCTTCGGACGGGAAGAGGGCCGCTGGGTTTACACCGGGCAGGCCGACGCCCCGGGCCAGACCGTCCGCCGCGAGACACCCAAGGTCGGGCGCAACGACCCCTGCCCCTGTGGCAGCGGCAGGAAATACAAGAAGTGCTGCGGTGCCGCGGCCTGAGCCAAAAGCTCGTGCGGTCGGAGGTGGAACGCGCTGACCTCAGCGCGTTGAGTTGCGGGCAGAAATCCTGAAAGCGCCTTGAGGTCAAGGCGCTCCACCTACGCGCGCTTCGCCCCGCGTTTGGCCCGCTCCCGCAGCGCCTCGTAGATCGGCGTGTTGCCCAGCCACTCGGCCACGCCGTAGGCCACGAGGCAGCTGACCAGCAAGGGCAGCATCAGGCCATAGACGCCGGTCAGCTCGACCAGCAGCACGATGCCCGTCAGCGGCGCGCGCACGATGGCCGTGAACAACGCTCCCATGCCGAGCACGCAGAACACCGCCGGCGGCACGGTCGAGGCATCGGCGAACAACCGGTCCACGCCCGCGCCGAACCACAGTCCGCCCAGCGCCCCGAGCACCAGCAGCGGCGCGAAGATGCCGCCCGCCGCGCCCGAGCTGTAGCTCGCCATCGTCAGCCCGAACCGCGCCAGCATGAACACCGGCAGCAGCGACAGCGCGAAGCGACCCGACAGCGCCTCCTGCACCAGCCCGCCGCCCGAGCCGGGCAGCTCCGGCACCACCCAGCCCACCAGCCCGACCAGCAGTCCGACCGCAGCACCCACCTGCCACGCCGGCCAGCGCATCAGCCGCTCCCGCAGATCGAGGCTCGCCAGCAGGCAGCGGTTGAACAGCACGCCGGCCACCCCCGCCAGCGCCCCGAGCGCCAGCGCCCACGGCAACGCCGCCACGCCCGGCGTGGCCATGGCCCCGAAGTGAAACACCGGCAGCTCGCCCGCCAGCAGCCGCGCCACCACGTCGCCCGACACCGACGCGAGGAACGCCGCCACGAACATCACCGGCGTGAAATTCCCGTGCAGCTCCTCCAGCACGAAGATCAGCCCCGCCAGCGGCGCGTTGAACGCCGCCGCCAGCCCCGCGCCCGCCCCCGCGCTCATCAGCGCCCGGCGCTCCCCCTCGCCCTTCCGCACCTTGAACATCTCCGACACCGCATGCCCCACCCCCGCGCCCATCTGCACCGTCGGACCCTCGCGCCCGAGCGCCAGCCCGCCGCCGATGCCGAGCAACCCGCCGAAGAACTTCACCGGCAGCAACCGCTTCCATTCCGGCTCCGCCTCGCGCCGCAGCACCGCCTTCAGATGCGGGATGCCGCTCCCCGCCGCGTGCGGCGCGAACCGCCGCACCAGCCACACCGCCGCCGCCCCGCCGCCCGCCCCCAGGCCGAGCGTCAGCAGCAGCCCCTTCCAGCCGTGCAGGCCCGCGATGTAATGCACCCGCCAGTGCTCCAGCCCCTCCAGGCCCAGCCGGAACCCCGACGCCAACACCCCGACGAACACGCCCACGATGATCGCCTTCACCACGATGTGCCGCCGCTGCACCTCCTCGGTGCCGATGCCGGAATCGCCGTGCGGGACAGACTGCATCCATCCATGCAACCAGCCCCCCGCCCGCTCGTTCAAGCGGGGATTTTCAGACCGCTCCGCCACTGGCATCCTTAAAGTTTCCAACCAACGCTTGCTTCGCCCACCTGCACTGGACATTCAAACGGACAATCCTGCGGCTCGGGCCGGCCGCGGAATCAAGCACCTCCCTATGAATCCCCGCAAGACGCTGGAACTCATCCTGCGCGGCTCCCGCAACATCCGTTTCGCCGACTTCGTGCGGCTGGTCGAGGCCTGCGGTTTCCGGCTTTCCCGCGCCAGCGGCAGCCACCATATCTTCTCGCGCCCCGGCATCCCCGAGGCCATCAACCTTCAGGACTATCACGGCCAGGCCAAGCCATACCAGATTCGACAATTCCTCAAACTCATGGAAAAATACGGCCTCACCCTGGAGGAGCAGCCATGAAAGATTACCACATCAACATCTTCTACAGCGACGAGGACGAAGCCTACGTGGCCGACATCCCCGACCTCGCGCATTGCTCCGCCCTCGGCGCCACCGCCGAGGAGGCCCTGCGCGAAGTCGCCAAGGCCAAGGCCGCATGGCTGGAGTCCGCCCGCGCCGAGAACCGCCCGGTCCCCCCACCCCGCTACCGTCCGGCCATGTATGAACTGACCGGCTCCTGATCATCCGCAAACCCCTTTCCAACGGGCCAACCATCCACCCCCAGAACCCAAATCCTGGAACCAAGACCCTAATCACATAAACCATTTCGCGTAGCTTCGGCTGCTGTCCGCCTCGAAACCGCTAATTTCGCAAATGAAGGACAACGCTCGACGCACGCCCCCGACTGGGGGTGTGTCGAAAGCGCTCCTTCAAGGGCTCTTAGCGGTGCCCGAGGCGGGGTGCCAGTAGGCGCACCCCTCCTCGTTTTTGGGCACCGCAACCTCTCTTGAAGGACAAGCCGTCCCGACAGGGCTGATGCACTCGCGCGAAGCATCAGCTCATGTCGAAAAGTTCTTCGGCAGGCCAGTCTCCGGCGACCGAGGTCGCCGCAACGCTACGCCTGCCCCTCACCTCCGCCGATCCCCTTGCTGCTCATTACGAGCAGCTGAAGACATTGTTCCCGATGACCGTCACCGACGGTCGTGTGGATTTGGAGAAGCTGCGCGCCTTGATGGGCGAAACCGGTGCAACTGGACCGGAGCGTTATGGACTTACGTGGGCAGGAAAGAGTGATGCGCTCAAGACCCTGCGCCAGCAGACCACCGCCACGCTGGTCCCCGCGCCTTCGGAATCGGTGAATTGGGACAGCACGGGTAACCTCATCATCGAAGGCGACAACCTGGAGGTGCTGAAAGTTCTTCAGCACGCCTATCACGGGAAGGTGAAGCTCATTTACATCGACCCACCCTACAATACCGGCGGCGATTTTATCTATCCCGACGATTATGCCGAGGGACTGAACAGCTACCTTCAGTTCACACGCCAGACCACCGAGGAAGGCGTGAAGCTGACCACCAACGTCAACACCAGCGGTCGCTACCATTCACGCTGGCTGACGATGATGTATCCCCGACTCTTCCTCGCCCGTAATCTACTGCGCGAGGACGGTGTGATCTTCGTTTCCATCGATGACCATGAAGTGCATAATCTTCGACTTCTTATGGATGAAATCTTCGGAGAAGAAAATTTCGTTGCCAATCTTGTATGGGAAAAAGGCCGAAAGAACGACGCGAAGCTATTTTCTGTCGGACACGAATACATGTTGGCTTACGCGCGGTCCCTCCAAAAAATTCGAGAGCAGCGAACCATATGGCGTGAAGAAAAACCCGGAGCTAGGGAAATATGGGAAAAATACTGTGAGCTACGGGGAAAGCATGGCAACAATGACGCACTGATCGAAACCGATCTTGGCAATTGGTTCTCATCTCTTCCCAAAACCCACCCTTCAAAGAAGTGGAGCCGTTACAAGCGAGTTGATCAAAATGGTCCATGGCGAGATCGAGACATCTCTTGGCCGGGTGGAGGTGGACCCCGCTATGATGTGATTCATCCTAGAACGGGAAAGCCGTGTGTGGTGCCCGAGCGGGGATGGATTTACAGCAAGCCTGAAGACATGGAGCGGAAGATTCAGCTTGGGCTTGTCGTATTTCGAGAAGATCACCTGAGCCCTCCATTTCGAAAAGCACACATTAAGCCCGTGGCTGAGGAACTTGATGATGTAGATGAAGAGGAAGATGCAGACGAGTTCGCGACTCAGGTCCGCGGCAGTTACTTCTACAAGCAATCTCAGGTAAGTGTGAAGTATCTCAGAAAACTGATGGGTGATAAGGTGTTCAATAACCCGAAGGACCACATAGAACTCGCGAGGCTTATCAAATACGCCGCGAGTGGAGAAAAAGAAGGACTGGTCCTCGACTTCTTCGGTGGGTCTGGATCAACAGCTGAAGCGGTTCTAGAGCTGAACAAAGAGGACAACGGCAATCTGAAGTTTATCCTCGTCCAATTGCCCGAGCCAACTGGCCGGAAGGACTATCCCACGATCGCTGAGATCACAAAGGCGCGGGTGCGGCGGGTGATACAGAAGATGGAGAAGGAAGAGGACGATCAGCTCACCCTAGCGGACAAGCCCACGCAGGATCTTGGCTTCAAGGTCTTCAAACTTGCACCGAGCAATTTCACCATCTGGGATCCGGCGGCAGCACCGGATGATGCATCCGGTCTGGCCAAACAATGGGAGCTTTCGGCCGACAATGTGCGCGCCGATGCAAGTGAGCAGGCATTGTTGCATGAATTGATGCTGAAGTGCGGCCTGCCGCTCACGACTCCGATGCAGCTTGCCGAGACCGCCGACACACCGGTCTTTCTCTTGGATGAAGGCCGGTTGCTCATCTGCCTTGCCCGCGAACTGACACGCGAGACGTTGCGGGCGATGATCGATCTGAAGCCGCAATCGGTGCTCTGCCTCGACGTGGGCTTCAAAGGACGCGATGCGCTCAAGGTCAACGCGCAGCTCGAATTTCAGAGCCATGGCATCCAGTTCCGCACCGCCTGACCGTGAAGCTCCACTTCGACGCCCAGCAGGCTTACCAGTTGGACGCCATCCACGCGGTGGTGGATTTGTTTGCCGGACAGCCGGCAGCGGCCGGCACCTTTGAATGGCAGGCCAACCTGCTGGAACCGGAATTGCTGGATTCTCTCGGCACAGCCAACGCGCTGGCCCTGTCCGATGCCAAATTGCTGACCAATCTGCGCGCTGTGCAGGAATGCGGCGGATTGCCGCCGGTCGATAGTCTCGCAACGGACGACGTCCTTGGGGTGCGCAACTTCTCGGTCGAGATGGAGACCGGCACAGGCAAGACCTACGTCTATCTGCGCACCATCCATGAGTTGAACCGGACCTACGGCTGGCGGAAGTTCGTCATCGTGGTGCCGAGCGTGCCGATCCGCGAAGGAGTCATGCAGAGCTTCGATTCCATGGCCGAGCATTTCGACTCCCTCTACGGCCGGGTTCCGATGGATCATTGGGTGTATGATTCGGCACAGGTGTCGCGCCTGCGCCAGTTCGCCCTCGGCAACCAGCTACAGGTGCTGGTGATGAACATCCAGGCCTTCGACAAAAAGTCCGTGGCGGTGGTGCACCAGGAAAGCGACTTCATGCAGGGTCGCCGGCCCATCGAGTTCATCCAGCAATGCCAGCCGGTGGTGATCATGGACGAGCCGCAGAACATGGAGAGCGAGAACGCGCGCAAGGCCATCGCATCGCTGCATCCGCTGGTCACGCTCCGCTATTCCGCGACCCATCGCAATGTTCACAATCTGGTGTATCGGCTCGACCCTGTGCGCGCCTACGATCTCGGTCTCGTGAAGCGCATCGAGGTGGACTCGGTGACGGATGGAAGTGACTTCAACCGTCCCTTTCTCGCCTTGGAAGGGGTCAAGGCGTCAAAGACGGGACTCTCCGCCAAGCTCAAAGTCGACGTGGCGCAGGCGGGAGGCGTCAAGCGGAAGGCTGTAACAATCCGTCGCAACGACGAGGACCTGTTTGCTCTCTCCAAACAGCGTGAGATTTACCGGGGCTACGTCGTTACCGAGATAAACGCAGAATCCGGCTTTGTCTCCTTTGGCAACGGCATCATCCTACGCGAAGGCGAGCGCCAGGGCGGGCACGACGATGTCGTGCTGCGCGTGCAGATCGAGGAGACCATCCGCGAGCACTTCCGCAAGGAGATGGCCTTGCTCGGCCGTCCGGCAGGCGAGCGGATCAAGGTGCTTTCGTTGTTCTTCATCGATCGCGTGGCGAACTATGTTCCGGCCGATGGCAAGATTCGCCTGTGGTTCGAAGAGGCCTACCGCAAACTGGCAGCCAGACCGGAGTTCGCCTCTCTCAAGGCAATGCCGGTGGAGACCGCGCATAACGGATATTTCGCTCGCGACAAGGACGGTCCGAAGGACTCGACCGAGGGCCGCGCCACGAAAGCGGACGATGAAGCCTATCAGCTCATTATGCGGGAGAAGGAGCGGTTGCTGTCCCCGGACGAGCCGTTGCGATTCATCTTCAGCCATTCCGCGCTACGCGAGGGATGGGACAATCCCAATGTCTTCCAGATATGCACTCTGCGCGAAGGACAGAGTGACATCCGCAAGCGGCAGGAAATCGGGCGCGGCCTGCGTCTGGCACGGATGGAGAATGGATTCCGCTGCGACGACCCGAAGATCAACCGGCTGACGCTGGTCGCCAACGAAAGCTTCGCCGACTTCGCCCGGCAGTTGCAGACCGAGTTCGAGGAGGAATGCGGGGTTTCCTTCAAGGACCGCATTGTGAACAAGCGTGAACGTCAGAAAGTAGCGTTGCGCAAAGAGCGATTCCTTTCCGAGGAATTCAAAGAACTCTGGGAGCGCATCAGCCACAAGACACGCTATCGGGTCGATTTCACAACAGATGATCTGGTCAAGAGAGCCGCTCAAGTCCTGAAGGATGAACCGGAAGTCGCTTCCCCGCAGATTGCCGTGTCCAAGTCCCAAGTCACCTTCAGCACTGCTGGAGTCGAAGAGGCGCCGCGCGCCGTCCGTCACGTCGATCTGGCAGACTACCGTCCGCCAGTTCCTGACATCATCGGTTATCTCCAACGCGAGACAGAGCTGACCCGTTCCACGCTTGCCGGCATCCTGTTGCATTCAGGCAAAGCTGCCCAAGCGCTGAAGAACCCGCAGGAGTTCATGGAAAGGGCTGCCAGTGCCATTCATCATGCGAAGAGGGATCTGATGGTTGAAGGCATCAAGTATGAGCGTATCGCCGGCCAGCGCTACGAAATGCAGCTATTCGAGAGTGATGAGATCGAAAGCTATCTGAGCCGCCTCTTGGATGTGCAGAAGTCCATCCATGATGCCGTGGAATGGGATTCCGAGGTGGAACGGAGCTTTGCCGAGGAAATGGAGCAGAACGAGGACATCCGGTTGTTCGTGAAGCTTCCGCGCTGGTTCAAAGTCGATACCCCGCTCGGCAGCTACAACCCTGATTGGGCGATCGTCAGGGAGAGTGATGGACGGGTGTATCTGGTAGCAGAAACCAAGGGCACCACTGACATCAAGAAATTGGCCGCGACGGAATCTCTCCGGATAAAATGTGGCCGTCAGCACTTTGAAGATTGTCTGAAGGTGCCATACAAGGTGGCCGTCAAGTTGAGCGATATTGCTTAGCCCATCGTCAGCTCGGCGTCATCGACGTGGAATCTCACGCTGGTCTCCTCGCGACCCGCCTCAGGCGGGTGAACCCACCTCGGCGGGCAAGCCTCGCTGGCAATGAGCACGCGGGCGAGCCGGGGCTCGAGGCGGCGTTGCAGGAAGCGCTTGAGCGGGCGGGCAAACGGGAGCTTGCGGGCACGGGGGATTGCGATAGCTTCCCGCCATGACCCGCGAAGAGCTGCTCCAGCGCATCTGGATCGACCCCGCCCGCTGCGGAGGCAAGCCGTGCGTTCGCGGACACCGCATCCGGGTCTCGCTGATCCTCGATCTGCTCGCCGCCGGTGAACCGGTGGAGGAGATTCTGCGCGATTACCCCGGGCTCACCCGCGAGGACATCCAGGCCTGCATCGCCTATGGCTCCGAGATGGCACGCGAGCGCTACGTGGACATCCCGCTCGAAGCCAAAGCGTGAAGCTGAAGCTCGACGAGAACCTGGGCGAGCGCGGCCGCCGGTCGCTGGAACAGGCGGGACACGAGGTCTGCACCGTGCCTGCGCAGGCGCTGGAATCCGTCACCGATCGCGACCTGATCGCACGATGCGTGGCCGAGGGCCGCGCACTCGTGACCCTCGATCTGGATTTCTCGAATCCCCTGCTCTATCCGCCGGCACGACACCGTGGCGTGGCCGTCCTGCGCCTGCCCCGCAAACCCGGCGCAGCCGATCTCGACCGGGCTGTCGGCACGCTCCTCGTTGCGCTGCGCGGCAAGTCCCTGGACCGACAGCTCTGGATCGTGGAGATCGGACGCGTGCGCGAGTATTCGCCCGATCGCTAGGGACGGTATCAGTCCATCGTCAGCTCGCCGTCCTTGACGCGGAATCTCACGCTGGTCTCCTCGCGACCCGCCTCAGGCGGGTGAACCCACCTCGGCGGGCAAGCCTCGCTGGCAATGAGCGCGCGGGCGAGCCGGGTCTCAAGAGGGTGCCGGAAGAAACACTTGCCCATGCAGACGATTAATGCAGCTTTGTCTGCATGAGAACCACGCTGAATCTGGACGACGCCCTCCTGGCCGAGGCTGGCGACTATGCCGGCCTGAAGGAGAAAACCGCCCTCCTCCATGAGGGGCTGCGGGCCCTCATCCAGCGCGAGGCTGCCGCCCGGCTGGCCGCCTTGGGCGGCAAGGATCGCAAGGCCGCCGCCGCGCCCCGCCGCAAGTCCGCCGCCCGCGCATGAGGGTGCTGGTGGACACCTCCGTGTGGATCGACCATTTCCACCGGGCCAATCCGCAACTTCAGACCCTGCTGCGTTCCGGGCAGGTGGCGACGCACACCGTCGTAATCGGCGAACTCGCCGCCGGCCGGCTGGTCCGGCGTGCCGAAATCCTCACCCTGCTGCAGAAACTGCCGCGCGCCGACGAGATCGATCTGGCGGAAGGCCTGCGTCTGCTTGATCAGCACGCTCTGGCCGGGCGCGGACTTTCCTGGTCCGACGTGCAATTGCTGGCCGCCGCGAGCATCGACCGGCTGAGCCTCTGGACGCGTGATCGTGCCCTCGCCCGCACCGTGGAAGAGCTGGGGCTCGCTCCCGTCGGTCTGTAGCCTGACAGGCTCGCAGGGTCCGAAGGGTTCCGCCGGTTTGGGGCGTAAAACCAAACAGCCGGCTCACCCCATCGCCAGCTCGCCGTCCTTGACGCGGAATCTCACGGTCGAGTCCTCAGCCACCTCGCCGGCGATGAGGGCGCGGGCGAGCCGGGTCTCGAGGTGGCGTTGCAGGAAGCGCTTGAGCGGGCGGGCGCCAAAGACCGGGTCGTAGCCCTTCTCGGCCACCCATTCCTTCGCCGTGGGGTCGAGCACGACCGTGACGCGCCGCTCGGCGAGCCGCCGGTTGATGTCGGCCACGAGCAGGTCCACGATCTTCTCGATCTCATCCAGCGCGAGCGGCTTGAAGAGCACGGTTTCATCAATGCGGTTGAGGAACTCCGGCCGGAAGGCCGCGCGCAGGTCGGCCATAACGGCCTCGCGGGTGCTTTCCTTGATCTCGTCGCCTTCGACGCCCTCCAAGAGGTGGCGGCTGCCGATGTTCGAGGTCATGATGACCACCGTGTTCTTGAAATCCACCGTGCGGCCCTGCGAATCCGTGATGCGGCCGTCGTCGAGCACCTGCAGCAGGACGTTGAACACGTCGGGGTGCGCCTTCTCGATCTCGTCGAAGAGAATGACGGCATACGGCTTGCGCCGCACGGCCTCGGTGAGCTGCCCGCCCTCGTCGTAGCCGACATAGCCCGGGGGCGCGCCGATCATGCGGGCGACGGAATGCTTTTCCATGTATTCCGACATGTCGAGGCGCACCAGGCTGGCCTCGGTGTCGAAAAGCTGCTCCGCGAGCGTCTTGGCCAGCTCGGTCTTGCCAACGCCAGTCGGGCCGAGGAACAGGAAGCTGCCGATGGGGCGGCGAGGATCCTTGATGCCGGCGCGTGCGCGCAGGATGGCCTCGCTGACGAGCCGCACGCCCTCGTCCTGCCCGATGACGCGCCGGTGCAGCTCGTCCTCGAGCTTGAGGAGCTTCTCCTTCTCGCCCTCGAGCAGCTTGGAAAGCGGGATGTGCGTCCACTTCGAGATGATCTCGGCGATCTCCTCCTGGGAGACCTCCTCCTTCACCAAGGTGGTCGCGGCCGAGCCGGCCTTCTCCGCCTTCGCCAGCTCCGCCTCGAGCTGCGGGATGCGCCCGTGCTTCAGCTCGGCGATCCGGTTCAGGTCGTATTGGCGCTCGGCCTCCGCCATCTCGAGGCGCGCGGCCTCCAGTTCCTCGCGCACCTGCTGCACGCGGTTGAGCGAGTCCTTCTCCTTCTGCCAGACGGCGCGGAGCGCGGTCGCCTTCTCCCGCGCGTCGGCCAGTTCCTGGCGCAGCCCGGCGAGCCGGCGCTTGGAGGCGTCGTCCTTCTCCTTCTGCAGGGCGGTCTCCTCGATCTCGAGCTGCATGACGCGCCGCTGGAGCTCGTCCAGCTCGGTCGGCAGCGAGTCGATCTCGGTGCGGATCATGGCGCAGGCCTCGTCCACGAGGTCGAGGGCCTTGTCGGGCAGGAAGCGGTCGGAGATGTAGCGGTGCGAGAGGGTGGCGGCGGAGACGAGCGCGTTGTCCTGGATGCGCACGCCGTGGTGCAACTCGAAGCGCTCGCGCAACCCGCGGAGGATCGAGATGGCGTCCTCGACCGTGGGCTCCTCGACGAGGATGGTCTGGAAGCGGCGCTCCAACGCCGGATCCTTCTCGATGTATCGGCGGTATTCGTCGAGCGTGGTCGCGCCGATGCAGTGCAGCTCGCCGCGCGCGAGCATGGGCTTGAGCAGGTTGCCGGCGTCCATCGCGCCGTCGGTCCGGCCGGCGCCGACGATGTTGTGCAGCTCGTCGATGAAGAGGAGGATGCGGCCCTCCGCCTGTTTCACCTCGTTGAGCACGGCCTTCAGCCGCTCCTCGAACTCGCCGCGGTATTTCGCGCCGGCGACGAGCGCGCCGAGGTCGAGCGCGAACACGGTCTTGTCCTTCAACCCCTCGGGCACGTCGCCGCGCACGATGCGCTGCGCCAGGCCCTCGACGATGGCGGTCTTGCCCACGCCGGGTTCGCCGATCAGCACGGGGTTGTTCTTGGTCTTGCGCGAGAGGATGCGGATGGCGCGGCGGATCTCGGCGTCGCGGCCGATGACCGGGTCGATCTTCCCCTTCTTGGCCTGCTGCACGAGATCGACGCCGTATTTCTCGAGCGCGTTGTAGGTGGACTCGGGATTGTCGGTCCTGACGCGCTGGCTGCCGCGCATCTTTTTCAATTCCGCCAACACCCTGGCGCGGTCGAGCCCGAAGCTGTCGAAATACTTCTTCAGCGCCGCCGGCTTGCCCGTGTGGATGAGCGCGAGCAGCAGGTGCTCGACGCTGACGAACTCGTCCTTGAGCTTCCGCGCCTCTTCCTCGGCGCGGGTCAGCACCTCGTTGAGCGCCTGCGTGACGTAGATCTTCGACACGTCCACGCTGCCCGAGACCTTCGGCAACCGCTCGAGCTCGCGGTCCGCCGCGAGCGTCAGCGCGCTGGCCGTGACCCCGAGCTTTTCCGCCAACGCGGGCACGAGCCCGCCCTCCTGCGTCAGCAACGCGGCGAGCAGGTGCCAGGTGTCCACCTCGTTGTGCGAGCGGCGGCGGGCCTCGTTCTGCGCTTCCTGCACGGCGGTGCGCGACATGACGGTCATCTTCTGCGGATCCATGAGCACCCTCCTTGCAGGCGTTATTCCAGCGCTGCCGACCTTACCCCTCAATGACTTGCGCGTCGCTGAACCGTCGTTTTAGCGCCAGAAAACGTCCAGGTTGTGACATCCGGGCGCCAATCCGCCCGTTGGACAGGATCGAACAGGGCGCAGCAAGACTGCGCCCCTACGCCCGGGGCCAGGCAATTTGCTGACCTCAAAAACTCCGCCGCACAGTGACGCGCCTGTGCCGGGGCAATTCGCGGGTGACAAGATCGCCGCCGGCGAACGGCGTGCTCGTCGGCCGCCAGTTGAACTCATCGGTGAGATTGAGCACGTCGCCGCGCACTTCCCATCCTCCGTGCCGCCAAGTCAGGCCGGCATTCCAAGTCTGCTGCGCGGGGATGCGCACCCGCCCGAACAGGTCGAGATTCTGCGCGCCTTGCAGTCGCCCCCATATCCGCAGCGTCCAGCCTCGCCCGAGCTCGCACCGGGTCGTGAAACCGGCCAGCCAGCGTGGTTGTCCCGGCAACCGGTGGCCTCCCGGCGCAAACGCGCCGAAGTTCGGGCTGGGCACATCGGGCGCGAACCACGGCACTGTCGCGATGCTGCCCGGCAAGGGTCCGTCCACGTAGCGCGCGTCCAGCCACGTCGCGTTGCCCGCCACTTCCCAGCGGCGCGTCGCCCGCCATTCGCCGGTGAACTCGATGCCATGCACCTCGATCTCATCCGGCAGACCGAGGCGCGGGTTCATCCGGTGCCGGCTCTGGTGATATAGCGCCAGACCGGCCCGGCTGCGAGCGTCCGGCGCTGCAAACTTGACACCCGCCTCCCACAGACGGCTGCGATTGTCGAAAAGCTCGGCGGGCAGACGGTTGTTGGTCAGACCAAAACCTCCGGAAGTAGACGAGGTTTCAACGGCCGCCGCATCGTTGAACGTGGCGTAGAAGGTGGCCGCGCCGCGCGTCCAGCCCAGGCTCGCTGCGCCGCCATGGAGCGACCTCGTCTCGCTGTCGCATGCCGGCGCAAAACCCGGCGGCGGCAGCGGATCCCCGGCCTGCACGGACAGCAGATCGCCGCGCCAATCGAGTGTCAGTGTCAGCCCCGGCCTGAGGATGATCCGGTCGCTCACAAACGCGCCCGCACCGCCGAGCCGGGATCGAAGCGTCTGGCTGATGCCGGTGGAGGCTGGCGTGCCGTAGCGTCCGCCCGGCAGGGCCACGCGGCCGGCCTTGCCCGGCACCGGCCGCACGGCGAAGAAGCGCTCCGGCGGAAACCGGATCGTGGCCGGGTCCAGCGTGAGATCGAAGGCGTTCATCGCCTCGTTGAGGAAATCCACGTAGCTCTCCCGCTCCTCGCCGCGCACGGCCGCGCCCCATTGCAGCGTGTGATCCGTGCCGCCCCATCGGCGCTCCTCGGCGACCTCGATGCGCTGCTCCACGGTCCGGCTGCGCGGCACGTAGCTGTAGAAGTGATAGGCCGCGTGTTTCTCCGCCGCCACGCCCTCGAAATACGTGCGGCTCGTCCAGCGGCGCCCGCCGGCGCCACGCCAGGTGCCGATGAGTTGCGCCGTCGTGGTGCGGGCCCACGCGCCGTCGCCCGGTGCGGCCAGGATCTGCGAGCCGTCGATCCGCACGGTGCCGATCGGGGTGAAAGTGTTGCGGAAAAAGGCGCCGCTCCCGCCGCCCTGCACCGAGGAGCCGGTGATGTATTCGCCGCGGTCGATCAACGCCTGCGTCGGCCGGTTGGTGCCCGGGTTTTCCAGAAAATGCGCCTGATAAGCCTCGACGCTGAAATCCCAGCGCGTGTCCGCATCTGGCCGCCACGCCAGCGCGAGGTAGGTGTCCCAGGAGCGCTCCTCCGCCAGCCGGTGGAAGCTGCCGCTGTCCACCCGCTCGACGCTCAGCCGCCACGCCAGCCGGGGCGAGAGAGGCGCGGTGGCATCGAACTCCGCCCGGCGCTCCGCCCAGGCCCCGAGAGTCGCGCCCAGCGCCGCCCGCGGACCGTCGAACGAGGGCTTTTTCGTGACCAGATTCACGCAGCCGCCCGCGCCGGCGGTGTAGCCGAACGACGGCGGCGGCGCGCCGGCCAGCATCTCGACCGCCTCAACCCCGTTGAACGAGATGGGAAACATGTTGCGGTTGAACGCGCGCCGCTGGCCGTTTTGCGCCGCATCGCCCGTTTCGCCGCGCACAGTCGGCACGCCGGCCACACCGTAAAGCGGAGCGTTCGTTGCGCCCGGCAGCAGCAGCGCCAGGTCCTCCATCCGCCGGATCGACCAGTCGTCCAGTTCAGCCCGCCCCGCCTGCGTCAATGCACGGGGAGCCTCGCGCCAACCGGCGGACAGGCCCGGGAAATCAACCCCGGTATCCCGGCGTTGTTCCCGCGGAACGACCGTCGCGTAAGGATCCAACCGGACGACTCCCGAAGATTCGGAGGTCTGCGGCGTGGCGGCAGCCTGGGCCAAGGGAAGCAGGAGCAGCCATAGGGCGGCCCGGGATAATGCGTGACGAGGATGAGGCATGACGAAAGACAACTGCTCCGGGCCTGCCGGCAGCGGGCGGGAGCCGGCGCCTGATGGTGGACTCCGGTTCTCTCATGACCCGGCGTCCGTCGCATTGAGTCCGGCGGCGTGTTTGAGCCCGAGCAAAACCAGCTCGGGGACGACCTCCTGAAAGAGCTCCTCCGGCTCGAACATCCGCGCGAAGCCGCCGGTGCCGACGACGAGGGGCGGCGTTCCGCCGAAGGCCTCCGTGGTCAGCAGGGTGATCAAGTTCCGGATGGCGCCGGCCTGGCCGTGATAGAGGCCGGCCTGGATGCTCTCGACCGTCGTGCGCCCGAGCGCTTGCTCCGGCCGCGCGATCTCCACCGCCGGAAGTTTCGCCGTGCGCGCGGAGAGCGTCTCCGCGGAGAGTCCGACGCCGGGCAGGATGGCTCCACCGAGATAATCGGCCCCGGCGGTCACCACGTCGAAGGTCGTCGCCGTGCCGCAATCCACGATGATGACATCCTTGCGGGGATGCCGTTGCGCCGCGCCGATGGCCGCGGCCACGCGATCCGCGCCGACCTCGGCGGGGTTGCGGTAGCGGATTTTCAGGCCGGTTTTCACGCCCGCCTGCAGCACGAACGGCTCGCACGAGAAATACTTCACGCACGCCCCGCGCAGCGCGTGGGCCGCCGGCGGGACGACCGAGCACACTGCCACCTGACGCACGGCGCGCGGGTCGAGGCCGTTGTCGCGCAACACGGCGAGGAAGAACACGCCCAGCTCGTCCGACGAGCCGAGCGGGTGCGTGCTTTTGCGGAACTGCAGCCGCAGCGTGTCGTCTTCGAACACGCCGCCGTGCATCTGGGTGTTGCCGATGTCGAGACAGAGGAGCATGGGCGCAACGACTAGAGGCCTTTCCTTTCGCTGACGAGCACCTGTTCCAGCGCGGCAGCCAGCTCGCTCCGTGTCGCGCAATGCGCCGCGCGCGGCCCGCCGGCGGTGTAGATGTCCGCCGGAAAATGCGCCGCGCCCGCGCGGCGCGACAGATCGTTATGCACGACGTGATCGGCGCCGGAATGCGCGAACAGCGCCCGCACTTCCTCCGCCACCCGCGCCGCATCCGCCCCGCTGGTCAGCTTGAACGCCACCACCCGCAGGGGCGCGGCGCTGCGCCTCCGCAGCCCGTCCACCAGCTTCGGATTGGGGCGCAAACGCAGCAGCGGCCGGGTGCCCGAAACAAGCTTGGCCTCACCGGCGGCCAGCAACACACCATCAGCCTCAACGGCTTCGATTCCGAAGTCCCCGACCGCCGCTGCGTGAATCACCGCGTCGAACCGCTCCGCGCCGAGCAGCCGCCCGAGCGCCTCGTCCAGTTCGGCGAAAGAACCGAAGACCTCCTCGCGGCACGGCGTCTCCGGCCGCGCTGCGTTCTTCGCGCGCAGCAGGACGACCTCGTGGCCCTGCCGCCCGAAATGCGCCGCAATCAGCGCACCCGTTGTCCCGGTGCTCGTGTTGGTCAGCACGCGCACGCCGTCCACCGGCTCGGCCGTGCCGCCGGCCGTGACCAGCACGCGCAGCCGGCGCTCGGGTTTCGTCAGCGCGGACTCGACCGCCGCAACAATTTGCGCCGGTTCGGCCATCCGGCCCTCGCCGGTCTCGCCGCACGCGGTGCGGCCCTCGCCCGGCGGGACGAAACGGACGCTCCATTCGGCAAGCTTCTCCACCGCCGCCTGCGTCGCCGGATGCGACCACATCGCCGGGTTCATCGCCGGCGCGGCGAGCCACGGCTTCGCCCGGTCGTGCGCCAGAAACAACGCACCCGGCAGATCGTCCGCCAGCCCGGCGGCGAACCGGTTCAAGGTGTTCGCCGTCGCCGGGCAGACGACGACCGCATCGGCCCAGCGCGTGAGATTGATGTGCTCCAGCGCCGCGCCCGGGGCGAAGGTGTCGCTCAGCACGGGCGAGCCCGTCAGCCCTTCGAGCGTGGCGGGGCCGACGAACTTGAGCGCCGCCTCGGTCGCCACGCAGCGCACGCGATGGCCGCGCTGCACGAGGCGCGAGACGACGTCGCACGCCTTGCAGGCGGCGATCGAGCCGGTCAGGATGAAGAGGATGTTAGCGCCGGGCATTGTCGATGAGCCTCACCCCTTCGATCCGGACCGCGCCCAGCCTCACCCCGTTGCGGTCTTCCACGTAGTCCACCTCGAATCCCGCCCCCGCCAGCATGACGGCCGCCGACCCCGGGTTGGGCGCGACGCGCAGGAGCATCGGAAACTGGGCCGCCCGGGTGCGCCCGCCGTGCGACAGACGCAGGTTGCGCGAGCTGAGCGCCAAGCCGTCCGTTTCGCGCACGGTCGGACAGGCCACGATCTCACAGCGCAGGAAGAGCGCCTCCACCATGCCGCGCACGAGCTGGAGCTGCTGCCAGTCCTTCTCCCCGAAGTAGGCGCGGTGCGGCCGCACGAGGTTGAGCAGCTTCAACACGACCGTCAGCACGCCGTCGAAATGTCCGGGCCGGTGCGCGCCTTCGAGTTCGCGGCTGAACTTCTCCTCCGTCACCCGGTAGCGGTAGCCGTCGGGATAAAGCTCCTCCGGCTCCGGCACGATGACATCATGCACCAGTCCGGCAACCAGCTTGAGGTCGGCGTCGAGCGTGCGCGGATACTTCCGCAGGTCGTCCGGATCGTTGAATTGCGCGGGGTTGACGAAGATGCTCAGCACCACCCGCTCGTTGTCCGCCCGCGCCCGCTCCAGCAGCGCGCGATGCCCGGCGTGCAGCGCTCCCATCGTCGGCACGAAGCCCACGGTGCGGCCGGCATAGTCGGCGCCGGCGCGAACCGCCTGCCAGGTCTTCAGGTCGCGGCTGATTCTCATGCCAGCACCTCCGCGCGCGCGGGGAACCGCGCCGCCCGCACGTCGCGCGCATAATTGTTCACCGCCTCGAGCACGGCACCATGCCCGTCGAGGTAGCGCCGCGCGAACCGCGGCCGGAACTCCGCATCGAGCCCGAGCAGGTCGGTCAGGACCAGCACCTGCCCCGACGTCTCCGCGCCGGCGCCGATGCCGATGGTCGGGATGGACAACGCCGCGGTGACCTCCGCCGCCAGGCCGGCCGGCACGCATTCGAGCACCAGCGCGAACGCGCCGAGTTCCTCCAGTCGGCGCGCGTCGGCCCGCAGCCGGGCCGCCTCGTCGGCCGAGCGCCCCTGCAGCCGGTAGCCGCCGAGCTGGTTGACCGACTGCGGCGTGAGTCCCAGATGCCCCATGACAGGGATGCCGCTGCCCACGAGGTGCATGATCACGTCCTCGTGGCCGGTCAGGCCCTCGAGCTTCACGGCGTTCGCGCCCGCCTGGATGAGTGTGCCGGCGGCGCGGACGGCTTCCTCGCGTCCGCGGCGGTGCGCCAGAAACGGCAGGTCCGCCACGACCAGCAGGTCGGGCGCGCCGCGCCGGACGGCGGCGGTGTGCAGCGCCATCATCTCCAGCGTGGCATGCACCGTGGACGGCAGCCCATGCACGACCATCGCCGCGCTGTCGCCCACGAGGATGACGTCGGCTTCGGATGCGGCCACGATGCGCGCCATCGGCGCGTCATAGGCCGTGACCATCACGATGGGGCGGGCGTCCTGCCGGGCGCGCCTGAAATCGAGGATGCTCTTCATTCCGCCCTCGCAGTTGTCCGGGAACGGAAAACCTGCGGGCGGCGCCCTGTGCCGAAGCACGGGCGGGAGCGGGACTGAAGTGCTTGTCGCGGAGCGATCATGCCTTGGGGTGTCCGAAGACGGGAGGTTGAACTTTGGATGTCCGGTCGCGCACGAGTTCGCGCCAGTCGCGGTTACCATTGCCCCAGATCGGCCATCCGGCAACCGGATTCTGTGGCATGTTCGACCAGCCGCCTGACGGCGGCTGCTACGTGTAGCAGCGGCGGTCACGCCGCTGGCAGATTGACACCCCGATTTCTCCACGGAATCGTGCAGGCATGCCTCCAAAGCGCGGCGCCCCGTCCGGTTATCTGCCAAGATTGCCACCGGAGTCTTACCGCGGAACCGCTGTGGTCTTCTGGACACATACGGTCAAAGACCGGGCGACCGGTTGGCTTGACGACAGATTTCACGCCGCGTTCCGCGAAGCCGCGTTGCACGCGGCGGTGCGCGAGAATCTCTACTGCCCCATCTATACCCTCATGCCGGATCACGGACACATGATTTGGATGGGATTGAGCGAGCATTCCGACCAACGGCTGGCCACGAGTTTCTTGCGCAAGCATCTGGCGCCACTTCTTCTGCCTGCCGAGTGGCAACACCAGCCGTTTGACCGCGTGCTGCGGGCTGATGAGCGCAACCAGGACGCAATCGCCTTAACAGCTCGCGATATTGCCGAGAATCCAGTTCGGGCCGGCTTGGCGAAAGGCGCATCGGAATGGCGCTTCACGGGTTGTGTCGTGCCAGGATACCCGAAGCTATTTCCGCACACGGCTGATTTTTGGGATACATTCTGGCGCCTTTACAATGAAGCTGCCACACGCGGGTCCGTCGCGGGAAAGCTTGCGCATGCTTCACCAGCCGCCTGACGGCGGCTGCTACGTGTAGCAGCGGCTGGCACGCCGCTGGCAGGCAACACCCCGGTTGACTCCCGCGACCGCCCGGCTACGAGTGGCGGTTCATGGCCGATTTTCTCACCGACGAAAAACCCGTCTCCCGCGCCTATCTGGTGGGCGTCCAAGCCCCGGGCATGTCGCTTGGCGAGGGCGCGGAACTGCTCGGCGAGCTGGAGGAGCTGGTCGAGAACCTCGACCTCACCGTCATCCGCAGCGAGCTGGTCACGCTCCGCGACCGGGCGCACCCGAAGTTCCTCATCGGCTCCGGCAAGGCCGCCGAGATCATCGCGCTCGCCAAGGCCGGCGGCGCCGACCTCATCGTGGTCGACGAGGAGCTTTCGCCCGGCCAGCAGCGCAACTGGGAGGAGGAATCCGGCCTCGCCGTCATCGACCGGCAGGAGGTCATCCTCGAGATCTTCGCCGACCGCGCGCGGACCCGCGAGGCCGTGCTGCAGGTCGCGCTCGCGCGGATGGAGTATTCGCTCCCGCGCCTGACCCGCGCGTGGTCGCACCTTTCGCGCCAGCGCGGCAAGGGCGCCCTCGGCGGCGAGGGCGAGACCCAGCTCGAGCAGGACCGCCGCATCGTGCGCGACCGCATCTCCCACCTGAAGGCGGAGCTGATGAAGGTCATCTCCCAGCGCGCCGTGCAGCGCCGCAAGCGCATGCGCAAGCCCGTGCCCGGCGCCGCCATCGTCGGCTACACCAACGCCGGCAAGTCCTCGCTCCTCAACCAACTCACCGGCGCGTCGGTCCTCGCCGCCGACAAGCTCTTCGCCACGCTCGACCCCACCACCCGCCAGCTCGAGCTGCCCGACGGCCGCACGCTGCTCGCGACCGATACCGTCGGCTTCATCCGCCGTCTGCCGCACCGGCTGGTCGAGGCCTTCAAGGCCACGCTCGAGGAGGTGACCGTCGCCGACTTCATCATCCACGTGCTCGACGCCGCCAACCCGAACGCCGAGCACCACCACGCCACCACGATGGAAGTGCTCGGCGGGCTCGGCGCCGCCGACAAGCCGATGATCACCGTCTTCAACAAGGTGGACGTCGCCGACGCGAAGACGCTCGAACTGCTCCGCGTGCGGCATCCCGAGGCCCATTTCATCAGCGCCCGCACCGGCGAGGGGCTCGACCGGCTGCTCGCCCGCTGCGCGGAGCTGGCGATCGACGACACCGTGAGCGCCGACCTGCTCATCCCGCATCATCGCTACGACGTGATCTCTCGCCTGCACGGATGCGGCATCATCCGCGCGCAGGAATCGGCGGACGAGGGCGTGAAGCTCTCCGGCCGTTTCCCGCTGAAGCAGCGCGCGCTTTTCGAGCCGTTCATGGTGAAACCTGCCGCGGCGAAGAAAAAGCGCGCCCCGCGCGCCCAGCCGGTTCGCACAAGGTAGGGCGGATTATCCTTAATCCGCCGCCCCTTCGAAAGGCGCGTTGGGGACAACGCGCCCTACCTACCGGTCAGCGCGTAGAACGCGATGCCGTAGCACTCGCGCAGCGCCAGCTCGGTGTTGCCGAGCCCGTTGATCGCGCTCGGCAGCCAGTCCATATACGGTAGCGGACGTTGATCCGCCGCACCCGCCCGGTAGTCCACCGGGAAGGCGGTGATCTCCAGGCCCGCCTTCCGGAACTGCCGCATCGCGCGCGGCATGTGCCACGCCGAGGTGACCAGCAGCACGCGCTTGAAGCCGCGCTCCTCGCAATACTGCTTCAGCGCGCGCGCCTCGTCCGCCGTGTTGCCCACCGCGCCCGTCACGTCGATCCGCTCCGCCGGCCCGCCGCGCCCGATGGCGGCTTCGCGCATCGCCGCGCCTTCCGAGTCGAACGAGCCGTCGGCCGAACGCGGCGCCCCGGTGAAGAGCAGCCGCGCCGCCTTCCCCGCCTGCAGCAATGCCACCCCGCCTTCGAATCGTTCCATCGCGTCCGCCCAATTCGGCAGAAAGCCGTCCGGCGAGGGCGGACCCATCGTCCCGCCGAGCACAAGCACCACGTCGGCCTCGGGCGCTTCCATCACCTTCAACCGCGGATAAACCGACTCCAGCCGGCCGATGCACCAGAATCCCGTCACCGGCAGGCTCGCGACGAGGAACGCGCCGAGCGTGGTGAACACGAGCCAGCGCCACTTCTTCAGCATGCCGAGAACAACCAGGATGATGACCAGCCCGATCGGCAGCACGAACACCGGCAGCAGCTTGTTGAGGAAAAGCACACCCTGCTCAAACGCGGTCCGTCCCCGGCAGTCAACCTTCCCCCCTGCCCCGGGCCCGGCGGCCCCGCTCACACGGTGCAGAGCAGCAACGCGGCGCGGAGCGAGTCCAGCGGCGGCTTCTTCGCCGGGATGAACTCCTGCGCGACGAAGCCGGTGAAGCCCGTCGCCTTGATGGCGCGCATGATGGCCGGGTAGCAGAGCTCCTGCGTCTCGTCGATCTCGTGGCGGCCCGGGTTGCCGCCGGCGTGGTAGTGGCCGATGAAATCCTTGTTGTCGCGGATGGCGCGGATGACGTCGCCCTCCATGATCTGCATGTGGTAGATGTCGTAGAGGAGCTTGAAGCGCCCGGAGCCGACGCGCTTCGCCAGCTCGACGCCCCACGGCGTGCGGTCGCACATGTAGTCCTTGCGGTTCACGCGGGAGTTGAGCAGCTCCATGCAGACGGTGACCCCGTGCTTCTCGGCCGCGCCGGTGATCTGCTTGAGCCCGGCGGCGCAGTTCTCGAGGCCCTGCTCGTCGTCCATGCCCTCGCGGTTGCCGGAGAAGACGATGACATTGGGCAACCCGGCGTTGGCGCAGGCCTTGATGCGCTCGATCATCGAGGGCACGTATTGGGCGTGATTCTCGAGACGGTTGAAGCCCTTGGGGATCGTCGTGGTGCCGTTGGCCATCGCGCAGGTGAGTCCATGCGCGCGCACGACCGGCCATTCGTCGGGATTGAGCAGCTCGACGGACTCGATGCCCATCTCCTTCGCCGCGGCGGGTGAGTTTCACGTGCATGGGCGGGGAGCGGAGTCGGTCCAAGTGCTGACGGATGCGGATGGCCGCGGCGACCAGAAAATCTTGCGGACAGTCTCCAACAGCGCGCGAACCATTATTGCACGGCGCCGCCTTGCCATGCGGATTCCAACCCTCAGATTGGCCGCCACCCTGCCGGCCGCACGCGCGCCGCCTCTCCCCGCCCCCCACCAGCATGGCTTCCTCCCCCCCAGACGTTTGACGCGATCGTGGTCGGCTCCGGCATCAGCGGCGGCTGGGCCGCCAAGGAGCTGACCGAAAAAGGCCTGAAGGTCCCTCTCCTCGAGCGCGGCCGGAACATCGAGCACATCAAGGACTACGTGAACGCGCTGCAACCGCCCTGGGAGGTCCCCCACCGCGGCCGCAACACCCTCGCCGCGCGCCAGGCCCACCCGGTGCAGCGCCGCGACTACATCCTCAACGAGAGCAACCACGACTATTGGGTGGACGAGGCCGACAGCCCCTACATCGAGATGAAACCCTTCGACTGGTTCCGCGGCTACCACGTCGGCGGGCGCTCGCTGATGTGGGGCCGGCAGAGCTACCGCTGGAGCGACCTCGACTTCGAGGCCAACCTCAAGGAGGGCATCGCGGTGGACTGGCCCATCCGCTACGCCGACCTCGCGCCGTGGTATGACCACGCCGAGCGCTTTGCCGGCATCAGCGGCTCCCGGGAAAACCTGCCGCAATTGCCCGACGGCCAGTTCCAGCCCGCGATGGAGCTGAACGTCGTCGAGAAGCACGTCGCCAAGGACGTCAGCGCCTCGTTCGATGGCGAGCGCCGGAGCATCATCGGCCGCGTCGCCAACCTCACCGAGCCGCTCCAGAATCGCGTCAACTGCCAGTATCGCAACAAGCGCTGGCTCGGCTGCCCCTTTGGCGCCTATTTCAGCACGCAGTCCTCCACCCTCCCCGCCGCCGTCGCCACCGGCAACCTCACGCTGCGCCCCTTCTCCATCGTCACCCGCGTGATCTACGACAAGGACCTCAAGCGCGCCCGCGGCGTCGAGGTGCTCGATGCCGTGACGGACCGGACCATCGAGTTCAACGCGCAGACCGTTTTCCTCCGCGCCTCCGCCCTCAACAGCGCCTGGCTGCTGATGAACTCCGCCACCGACGTCTGGCCCGGCGGCCTCGGCAGCAGCAGCGGCGAGCTCGGGCACAACGTCATGGACCACCACTTCCGCTGCGGCGCCGGCGGCCGCGTCGAGGGCTTCGAGGACCGCACCGTCTTCGGCCGCCGCCCGCGCGTCGTGAGTCTTCGTTGTGGGCGGGGTGCCCCCACCCCGCTCATCATGCGCCTTGTCATCGCGAGATCCCGCCGAAGCGGGACCGTGGCGATCCATCATCCCTTTCGATAGACGCCCGTGCTCAGATACTTCAGCCCGGAATCGACCAGCAAAGTGACCACACGAGCCGCGGGACCGAGTTTCCGGCCCACCTCGATCGCGGCGAGCACGTTCGCGCCGGACGACGTGCCGGCGAACAGCGCCTCCTCGCGCGCCAGCCGCCGCGCCATCTCCTCGGCGGCGCCGGTGGAGATCGGAACGATGCCGGCGACCAGCGACGCATCGAACAACGCCGGGATGAAACCGACGCCCGTGCCCTCGATCATGTGCGCCCCGGGCGGCCCGCCGGACAACACCGCCGATTCCGCCGGCTCGACCACGAAGAGCTTCACACGCGGGTCGTGCTTCTTCAGCACCGTCGCCGTCCCGTGTGACGAAGCCGCGGTGCCCACGCTTTGCACGAAGGCGTCCACCCGCCCGCCGGTCTGCGCCCAGATCTCCTCGCCGAGCGGGAAATACCCGGCCGGGCTGTCGCGGTTCTCCAGCTGGTTGACCCAGAAGGCGCCCGGTTCGCGGCTCAGCTCGCGCGCCTTCTCAATCATGGCAAGGAAGAGCCGCTTCGTGGACTTGCCGTTGTCGCTCGGCACCAGCGTCAGCTCCGCGCCGAGCGCGGCCATGTGGTCGCGCTTCTCCTGGCTGAACGCATCGGAGGTGACGATCCGCAGCCGGTAACCCTTCGCCGCGCAGACCAGCGCCAGCGACGTGCCCGTGCTCCCGCCGGAATATTCGACCACCGTGCCGCCGGGTTTCAGCCGCCCGTCCGCCTCGGCCGCGGAGATCATCGCGAGCGCCACGCGGTCCTTCATGCTGCCGGTGGGATTCTGCCCCTCGCACTTCACCCACACCTCGGCGCAGTCCGCCAGCACGACCTTGCGCAACCGCACCAACGCGGTGTTCCCGATGGCTTGGAGAATGTCCATGGCTGGCGCTAGCCGATCTCCACCGCCTCAAGGCCAAGAGGTTGGGCGGCGAGAGCCTGATGGCGATCATGCGTATGAATCTCGGCCAGCCCGCACTGCAACGCCGACACAAGATGGATGCAATCGGCCGTCCGCAGGAAAACCGTTTCTGGCAGGGTGTCGTAGGTCCGCGCGACCTGTTCCATGATGCCGCTGTCCAGTGGCATCCACGTCCATTGTCCCCCGATGTCGTCTTTCTTGAATTGTCGCACCACGGCCTGGAAGTCCGCGCGCCTCCATGTTCCTTCGCGGAGCCGGCGGTGAAAGACCGCCATGAGCTCGGCCCGGGCCAGTTCGGAGGCCAGCACCTGCTCCTCGGCATCGAGCCTCGTCCGCACCGCGGCGGACCCGGACTCCGGGACGTAATACTTCGCCATCGCCGAGGTGTCGCAGAAGATCATTCAACGCCCGCCCCGGACCGCGGCGAGATCCGCCAGCACGTCGCCGCGAGGGCTCGCTTCGAGCAGCGCGGCATACTCCGGCAGCAGGGTGCGCTTCCGCCGCTTCGCGGGCGCCACGGCGGGACCGGTCAGGACCGCCACGAGCTTGCCGCGATCCGTCACCTGGATCGGAGATTTCCCGGCCCGTCGCACATGCAGCCCCGTGCGGTCGTGCAGCTCTCTGATGGTGATCCGCTTCACGGCGTCATGGTGCCGGCGCACGCTGCAAAGTCAATTGCCACAGAGACACTCCTTGTCCTGACCGCCGGCGAACGGCTTTGCGCCGGTTGACTGTTTCCGCCCGGCGGTTAGCTCTTACCGACCACCCCGCTACGCCATGGCCAAGAGCACCCTGAAGCGCCGCCCCCCGAAGAAACGTCCCCGCAAAGCCAAGGCCGGCACCCGCGGCGCCGAAGCATCCGCCACCGTGCTCGCCGAGCTGACCGGTGATGCGCTGGCCGCGAAAGAGGCCGTCGAGCAAGCCGGCGGCGTGGTGACCGGCCAGTATCTCGACCCGCTCGGCGGCAACCCGCTGCTGCTCGCCGTGCTGCCGATTGCCGCGGTCGAGCCCACGCCGTTCCAGCGCGACGTGTCCGACGCGCACCACAAGCGCCTCGCCGACGTGCTCGACCGCACCGGCCTGTTCCTCGATCCCATCATCGCCATCACCGCGCCGAAGGGCGGTTTCTGGACGCCCAACGGCGGGCACCGGCTCGCCGCGATGCGCCGGCTCGGGGCGAAGGCCATCACCGCGCTCGTCGTGCCAAGGCGCGAGGTGGCCTGGCAGATCCTCGCGCTCAACACCGAGAAGGCGCACAACCTGAAGGACAAGTCGCTCGAGGTCATCCGCATCTTCCGCAACCTGCTCGAGGAGAGCGCCAGCAGCCCCGAGAAGGACTTCGGCTACTACTTCGAGGAGGCGTCGTTCATCAAGATGGGGCTCTGCTACGAGCAGAGCGCGCGCTTCAGCGGCGGCGTGTATAATTCCTTCGTCCGCCGGTTGTCGGAGTTTTCCGCCGAGCCGCTGGCAAACACGCTCAAGACCCACGAGCGCCACGCCACGATGCTGCTCGAACTCGACGGCCTCGTCGCCGAGGTCGTGAAGAAGCTCAAGGCGAAGGGCTTCGTCAGCCCCTACCTGAAGACCTTCGTCGTCGCGCGCTCGAACCCGCTGCGCTTCATGAAGGAGCCGCCGGAACTGGAGGACTTGATGCAGACCATCCGCGGCAAGGTCGAGCGCTTCAACGTGGACAAGATCCAGCAATCCGACATCACCGCCTCCGGCGGCGGCGCCCCGGACGAGGAATGATCCCGCCCGCGGCCGGCCGCGGCGCGGGGCAAAGGGCTACTTCGCCTCGAACGCCCCCAGGTCGGGAGCCGGACCCTTGAAGGGCAGCCCGACGTTGATGCCGGCATCCACCAGTGGGCTCCCGGGCTTGGGGCGCATGAAGGCGATGTCGGGCAGGCTGCCATCCGGCTGGCGCGGGCCGTCGGCTCCCTCGGGGACAATGCTCACGAAATCGTCGGCGGTGACCGTGGCGTTCTCGAGGTTCCAGGAGTTGAACCGGTCGTCGGGCGGAAAGCGCTCGTGCCCCGACATCGGAGGAGCGTCGCCAAGGGCGACGTTGTTGCGCAGCACGTGCGTGACCGGCCGGGTCCGCCGCGGCGCCGCCTTCAGGTCGAACCGCACGGGATGGTTGAACGCCGTGTTGTGGTAGAACCGGAGCATGCCCGGCTGGTAGTTGGAGTTGAACCCCGGCACGCGGTTGTTGAAGGCGAGGCTGTGGGTGATGACGTGGACGGGGATGTGGCCCGGAAACCGGGCGGGATTGAGCAGCCAACCGCCCAGCTTGAATCCGCCCCCGTTCCCGGGGCGCTGGTCCGTGTCGGGCACGAACCCGTTGCTCCACGCCCAGCAGTGCTCGATCCGGCGCGCGCCGCGGGCGTGGATCAGGTCGGAGCCGTGGTCGCTGTTGAACCACGCGCGGCAGCCCCGAAGACGTTGCCGTCCTGGGAGGCGTGGCCGCCGAAACCGTCGGCGTTCTCGCCGCCCCGGTCGGGGTCGTAGTTGTGGTGGGAATCGCAGTTGAGCACGAGGTTGTGGCCGCCGTCGGCGATGAAGAAGCCCGGGCCCTCGTTGGGGCGCAGGTCGAGCCGCTCGAAGATGTTGTGGCCGCCGCCCTCGACGCGGATGCCCCAGGATTCGTTGGTGTTGGTCAGGATCTGCTGCACGCCCCGGATTTCCAGCTCCCGCAGGTGCAGCCAGTCGGCTTTCACGCTGATGCCCCGGATCCGGGCCGGCGTGACCAGCTGGTGGAAATCGAGGACCGGCGTCTCGTCCTGATACGCCCGGTGGTTGATCCGCTTCCCTGCCGAGCCGCTTTTGTCGAGCAGGATGCCGATCGTCAGCTTCGTTCCGCTGAACACGTAGATTCCGCCCCGGAGCCAGACCGTGTCGCCGGGCGAGACCGCCTCCTGGGCGCGCGTGACCGTCGCGAGCGGCTGCGGTCAGGCATCGGCGCTCTTGAGCGATGCGAAAGCGCCGAGCGCCACCATCCGCGCGGTCGCGTGGCTCAAGAGGGGAGGCGGATAAGTCCGCCCCAGCTTGACCCCGGCGGCCAGCAGCACGTCCGCGGGCGCCTGGTCCGGACGGTGGATCCACTTGGCGGGCAGTCCCGCCAGTTCCGGGCACCAGCGCCGCACATAGTCGCCGTCCGGATCGAACTTCTCCCCCTGTGTCGTCGGATTGAACACGCGGAAGAACGGCGCGGCATCCGCGCCGCAGCCCGCCGTCCATTGCCAGCCGAGGGAGTTTTGGGGAAGATCCGCGTCCACAAGGGTGTCCCAGAACCAGCGGGCCCCCGCCTGCCACGGCTGAAGGAGGTCTTTCACCAGGAAGCTGGCGGCAATCATCCGCACGCGATTGTGCATCCAGCCGCTCGCCCACAATTCGCGCATGCCGGCATCGACGATCGGATAGCCGGTGGCCCCCCTCTGCCAGGCGCGCAGGAAGCGTTTGTTCTCCCGCCAGGGGAAGCGGTCAAACTCGCGGCGCAGGGGCTGATCCGCGGCATGGGGGAAATGGAAGAGCAGGTGGTGCGAGAACTCGCGCCAGCCGAGTTCGGCGAGGAACTGCGATCCCCGCCAATCGGACCCGGGGGGCCGGCGCTTCCCGGCCGCCGCCTTGAGCCCATGCCACACCTGGCAGGCGCTGATCTCCCCGAAGTGCAGGTGCGGCGACAGCCGCGACGTGCCGGCACGATCGGGGCGGTGGCGCTGCTCCGTGTAGCCCGGAAAACCATGCGCGAGAAACCGCTCCAGCGCCGCGCGGGCGCCGGCTTCGCCCGGCTGCCAGACCCGGTGGAACCCGTCCGCCCAGTTCAGGCGCGGCTCGAGCGTCAGTTTGCCGAGCGCGAGCGACTCCGGCCAGCGCGGGGGCGGGGGGAAGCGCCGCGGCGCCGGCAGCAGCGCGGCGGGATCAGGTTGGGCGAGGCAATGGCGCCAGAACGGGGTGAAAACCCGGAACGGCTTGCCACTTTGGTTCCGGATCGTCCACGGCTCGTGCAGCAGGGCGGCGTTGAAACTCCCGGCCTCGAGGCCCCGGGCGCGCAGCTCCGCCTTGATCGTCCGATCGCGGGCGATGCACGCGGGATCGTAACGACGGTTCCAGAACACACCGCGCGCTCCGGTTTCCTCCACCAGCCGGCACAACTCGCCCAAGGAATCCCCGCGGCGGATGACAAGATGCGAACCCGCCTTCTTCAGCCGCGCCTCCAAGGCCGAGAGCGATTGATGCAGCCACCAGTTCGAGGCCGCGCCCGGCGGCCAGGGCGCCTCCTCCTCCGGGCAGTGGATGAACACCGGGACAACCGCGCCGCACTGCATGGCTGCGTGGAGGGCCGGGTTGTCCGCGAGACGCAGATCGAGACGCACCCACCAGATGGCCGCGGTGCCGCTCATCGCTTGACTCCGAATCTCGCCTCCAGCGCGTCCCGGCGGAACGTGAAGATCCGATCGAGGTCCGGGCGCACGAACCGGCGATGCAGGCACAGGCCGAGCGGCACGGCGGATTGCACCCGATCGCGGACCACCGTTCCATCCTCCCGCTCCTCGAAGGTGTGGGTGTGAACCCAACGGCGAAAGGGCCCGTGCATCCGCACATCCACGAAACGGTGCGGCGGCGCCCACTCCGCAATGAGCGTCCGCCAGCGCAGCGGCAGGCCGCGAACCCGGATCCGGCAGTCGATGATCGAGCCGGCCCGCAGCTCGAAGGGCCCGGGCGTCAGGATGCGGAAATGCAACCAGGGCGGCGTCAGAACGTCGAGATTCCCCGCATCCGCGAAAACGGGGAACAGCTCCTCCGGCGGCAATGGCAGCCGCAACTCGGCCCGGAAGTCATGCAGCCGCATTTGTCCGCCTCCGGCCTCCGCGCGCGGTTCGAGCCGTCGGGCGGCAGGACCGGATCTGGACGAGATCCTCCTGCAGGCGGAGGACCGCCAGCTCCTTTGCCTTGGCTTCCACCTCCACGGTCAGCGGCCAGCCGAGCCACTCCCGCGGATAATCCGCTGCGTCGATGTAGTCGTGATGCCGCTCCGGTTTCGGTCCGTTCCAGCCCTCCCGCGGGCTGGAGAGGTGGAAGAGGGGCTCGGTCCGCCAGGTCCGGCGGGCGCGGGTGGCGGCCTCGGCGACGTCCAGGCCGTCCGGCAGGCAGCGATGGTGGTGCACGTCATAGACCAGCGGCACGCCGGTGGCCGCGCAGACCGGCAGCAGGTCGGCGGGGGTGTAGAGCTTGTCGTCGTTCTCGAGGGTGAGACGGGTCCGCACCGCCGCGGGAAGGCGGTCGATGCCGGCACCCAGGGCACGCAGGGCGGCGGGCTTGTCACCATACGCGCCACCTCCGTGGATGTTGATCGTGTCCGCGCCGATCCACTCCGCGACCCCGGCCTGGTAATCAAGCTCGGCGAGTGACTGGGCGCGCGTTGCGGGGTTCGGCGAATTCAACACCACGAATTGATCGGGATGAAACGACAATCGCAGGTGATGAGCGCAGGCAAACCGCCCGCATTCTCGGAAACGCGCGATGTTCGCCTCGCCGTCCGGCAGCGCGGCGAGGTCGTATCCCACTCCCGGATGGGTCTTCAGCGGCAGGATCCGGCGGTTGACGCGGAACGCACCGATGCCCTGTTCCGCGCAATAACGCAACGCGGCCAGCAGCGCTTCCGCATTGGCCCTGCACAGTTCCGCCAGGCGCGACCGCCGCGCCCGGGCAGGCAGGCGCCGCCGGGCAGTGGCGGTGGCGGCGCGGAACCTGATCGGTTCGCGCGCGAACTGGCAGCACAGACCGAGCCTAGGCTCGACCGGTTCTTCCGTTGGCTGCCGTTTCATGCCGTGCCGTCCGGGCGCTCGGCGCCACGGCGGAAGTTTCCGCCATCCGGACGGCCGGCGGGTTTCTGCCCGACGCTCCCCGGTGCTTTCCGACGGATGAGATCCAGCGAAACACCGAACCTGGCCAGATCTGCGGGCATCTGCGCCCCGATCTGCTCCAAGATTTGGCGGTAGACGGGCACCGCGCGCCCCCCCGCCATGATCGCGACACCCGGGGCAAGGTTCCGCAGTTTCACCAGCTCGGCGGTCAACCCGGGGTCGTCCTCGGGATAGACGATGCTGAGGGCGAGCGCGGATGCACCGTTCTGCCGCACGGCGCCGGCGATTTCGGCGGCCCCCAGCCCGGCTCCCAGATACACGACGCGCCAGCCGAGGTTGGCCGCCGCCGCGCCCGCGAGCAGCGCCCCGAGTTCATGCAACTGCCCGGCCGGCGTCGCGACGATGATGACCGGCGCCCCCGGGGTCGCGGCAAACGGCCTGGCGGCCTGACCGAGAAACAGGCGCAGGACCGAGGAGGCGAAATGTTCATGGCCCGAGGTGATGGATCCGGTGCGCCAAAGATCGCCGATGGTCTGCGCCAACGGCGCGACGACCCGTTGCAGAACGCCTTGCGCGCCCAGCCGCAATTCGGCCTGGCGCAGCACCGTCCCCAGCAGCTCCGAATTCATCTGCTCCACCGCGGCTACCGCATCCTTCAACGCTCCGGCCGTGAACTCCTCGGAGGACGCCCCTGCCTGCGCCGGCGATTCCGGAACGGTTGAGCCTCCCAGCAATCCGCGCAATTCCTCGAGGCCGAGCCGGGCGACGCAGCCGATGCTGTGGCCACGCTCCGTCAGCCGCCACAACAACCGCAGGCGCTCGACTTGGTCATCCGAATACAACCGCCGGTTGGTCGGCGTGCGGGCGGGCTTCGCCGCTCCGTAGCGTTTCTCCCAGATCCGTATCACATGGGCGCTCACGCCCGACTTTTCGACGGCGACTTTGATCGGGTGTAAGGCAGATTCCATGTCTAAATAAAACTAGACAAATATTTCCTCAGATTGGGCAGACCATTGAACGGTTGTCTCATATATCGTTCTTTTGTAATGTATAAAGATGGTATTAGAGATCATGTCAATATCTAGACATAATCTTGACATGAAAGTTTACACTTAGACACTTTGTCAAATTTTACTAAGGCTCTCATACTGCATCAATCAACTCGTGCATCCAACATCGCTATCAAAGTTTGAGACCGCCCGCTCCATAAACTTGAGGCGGAGTCGGCCCCTGGCCGGCCGGTTGGCAGGGGGCCGTGCTCTCGGTCGGTTCCAGAAAACTCGATGAAACGCGTGGCGATCATCGGCAGTGGCATCTCTGGCTTGGGTGCAGCGTGGTTTCTGCACCGGGACTTTGCCGTCACGGTGTTCGAAGCCGACTCCCATATCGGAGGTCACGCCAACACGGTCACCGTCGCCGAGCATGGGGCAACCGTCCCCGTCGACACCGGGTTCATGGTCTTCAATCGCGTGACCTACCCCAATCTGGCGCGGCTCTTCGATGCGCTGGAGATCCCAGCCAAACGCACCGACATGTCATTCAGCGTGACCCATGTGCCCCAGGGCCTCGAATTCTGCGGCAGCAGCCTGGATCACCTCTTCGTCCAGCGGCGGAACCTCCTGCGACCGTCGCACTACCGGATGCTCTGGCAGATCGACCGGTTCAATCGCGAAGCCGTTGCCGCCCTCGATGATGCGGCCGTGGAACGGATGAGCCTCGCGGAATACGTGGACCGCGGGGGTTATGGCGGGGACTTCCTCCGTCTCTACCTCCTGCCGATGAGCTCCGCGGTCTGGTCGACCCCTCCGGGCCGGATGCTGCAGTTCCCCGCCGCGACGCTGCTGCGCTTCTTCCACAACCACGGTTTTCTCGGGCTGCACACCCAGCACCCGTGGTGGACGGTGCAAGGCGGCTCGCAAGAATACGTCGCGCGACTGGTCCGGCCGTTCCGCGACCGGGTGTTTTCACGCACACCGGTGCGCCGGGTCCGGAGGCGTCCGGATGGCGTCGACGTGGTGACAGACACCGCGACCACCACCTTCGACAAGGTGATCTTCGCCTGCCATCCCCCGGTCACACGGAACCTGCTCGCGGTTGATGCCACCCCCGCGGAGAGCCGGCTGCTCGGCTGCTTTCCCTACCAGCCGAACATGGCCACCTTGCACCGCGACCCCGCGGTCATGCCACGCACCCGGCGGGCCTGGTCGTCATGGAACCACCGGACCGAGGCGGTCGGCGGCGGGCAGGACGGTGCGGAAGCGGGTCCGCTGGATCACTCGACTCACTACTGGATGAACCGGTTGCAGGGCGTGTCGCCGCGGCAGGATTATTTTGTTTCAATCACCGACCGGCCGCGGCCCGACCGGCGGGAGGTGCTCCGCCAGATCCCGTATGAACACCCGCTCTTCGACCTGGCGGCGCGGAAAGCCCAGCCGGACATTCCGGTTCTCAACGCCGCCGCCATCGGCGGCACCGAGACCTACCATGTCGGCGCCTGGCAGCGCCATGGTTTTCACGAGGACGGATTGCTTTCAGCGGCGAATCTCTCCCGGCTGCTGCTCAACCGGGATCCCTGGACCGCGCGATGAAGCCAGCCCCGCCTGTTTCCAGCCCCGCCGGCCACCGCGCCTCGCTCTACGAGTGCCGGGTGCTGCACCAGCGGTTCGCCCCGCGGGCGCACCGGTTTGTCTACCGGCTTTTCTATCTCGGAGTGGATCTCGACGAGCTCCCCGCGCTTTCCCGGCGGATGCGCCTGTTCTCCTGGAACAAGGCCAGCGTCTTCTCCCTCCGCGATCGCGATTATCTGCCCCTCGCCGAGCCGGTCTGCCAAGCCACCGCTGCCGCCGGGGCGGCGCCGCTGCCGGCTGGAACCCCGCTCAAGGAACGCGTGGCGTGGTTTTGCGCTCGCCACGGCCGGCCGCTCGGCCCCGCTCCCCGCATCCAGCTCATCACGCTGCCGCGGGTGCTCGGTTACCAGTTCAACCCGGTCTCGTTCTTTTATTGCTGCACTCGCCACGGCGAACCCCGGGCGGCGATCGCCGAGGTGACGAACACTTTCCGCGAGGTGAAGCCGTATTTCATCCCGTTCTTCTCCGACACCTTCCGCCGGCGTCTGCCGAAAGACTTCTACGTCTCCCCTTTCTCCGCGCCCGGGCTCGAATTTGATTTCCAGCTCCGCCTGCCGGAAGCGCGGCTGGCCGTGCGGATCGACGAGTATGAGCGGGGGCGGCTGGTCCTGCATTCCACGCTCACCGGACACCGGCGGGAGTTTTCCGACCGGCAACTGGCGTGGTATCTGGTCAAATATCCGCTCCTTACCGCCGGGGTGATGCTGCGGATCCACTGGCAGGCCTTCCGGCTGTGGCTGAAACGCGTGCCGATCTTTCGCAAGGCGGATGCCCACGACCGGCAGCGCGATTACTACCGCCCCGCCCCCATCCCCCCGTCCCACCATCACAACTGGCTGAACCCACGCCCTGAACCATGAACCACCAGGCCACCGCCCTCGACCGCCTCGCCATCCGCCGGCCGGCCGGCTTCGCCGAGAACATTGTGCTCGCGTCTTTCGCCGCCCTACCCGCCGGCCGCCTCGATCTCACGCTGCCCGGCGGCAGCACCCGGATCTTCGGCGATCCGTCCCGCTCTCCCCCCGCCGGTGGATTCGCCCGCATGACAGTCCGCCGGCCGGCCTTCTTCACGAAATGCCTCCTGCAGGGCGACATCGGGTTCGCCGAGTCCTACATCGACGGCGACTGGGATTCGCCCGACCTCACCGCGGTGGTCGGCTGGTTCATCCTCAACCACCGCGATGCCCCGACCTTGTCCGGATCGCGCGCGGCGCGCGCGCTGACGCTCAATTTCCTGCGCGCCGCCAACCGGCTCGGTCACCTCCTGCGGTCAAACAGCCGCGCCGCCGCCCGTCGCAACATCGCCGACCACTACGACCTGTCGAACGAGTTCTTCGCCCTCTGGCTCGGCGACACCATGATGTATTCTGCCGCGAAGTGGGAGCACCCTGACGCCTCGCTGGATGAGGCGCAGCGGGCCAAGAACGAGGCCCTGTGCCGGCACCTGCGCCTGCGTCCGTCCGACCACGTCCTCGAGATCGGCGCCGGCTGGGGCGGCTGGAGCCTCCATGCCGCGAAGACCCATGGCTGCCGCATCACCACGGTCACGCTCTCGCGCCGGCAGCAGGAGCTGGCGGCCCGGCGCATCGCGGCCGCCGGGCTCACGGACCGCGTCGAGGTCCGGCGGCAGGACTATCGCGACATCCCGGGCCGTTTCGACAAGATCGCATCGATCGAGATGCTCGAGGCCGTCGGCCACGAGCATCTGCCGCGGTTCACGGCGGCCTGCGACCGCCTGCTCAAGCCCGACGGCCTGCTGGCCATGCAATTCATCACCGTGCCGGACCATCGCTACGAGGCGCTGCGCTCGGGCGTGGATTTCATCCAGAAGCACATCTTCCCGGGTTCGCTCCTCCTCTCCGTCAACCGGGTGAACGACCTCCTCAGCCGTCACGGCGGGTTCGTGCTGCGCCGGCTGGACGATTTCGGGACCGACTACGCACGGACGCTGCGCCTGTGGCGCGCCTCCTTCCACGACCGTCTGGCCGAGGTGCGGGCGCTGGGCTTCGACGGGCGCTTCATCCGCAAATGGCGCTACTACCTCTGCTACTGCGAGGCGGCGTTCGCGCGGAGGCACATCTCGGTCGTGCAGACCCTCCACAGTCGGGCGGACAGCCCGGCCTGCTGAACATGATCTGGTCCCTCCGCCTCCTCTTCGCCGTCGTGCTCCTGTCCATGATCGCCGTCACGGGCTGGGCGGGCGCCCAGCAGGCGCTGGGTGATTTTGCGCGCAGCGCGACCATCCGCGACCCGTGGGTGATCGCCACCCTGGTCGACGCCTACTGGGCGTTCATCGCCTTCTATGTCTGGGTCGCGTGGAAGGAGCAGTCGTTCCCCGCGCGCGGGCTCTGGTTCATCGCGATCATCCTGCTGGGGAACATGGCCATGGCCCTCTACATGCTGGTGCAATTGTCCGCCGTGCCCGCCGGCGGTCCGCTCGATGCCGTCTTCACCCGGCGCCAGCCGGGTCGGTTGTTGCTGCCCGGCGTCCTGACCGCGATCGCCCTCGTCATCTGCCTGCTCGCATGACCGGTGATGCGCCCAACCGCTCCTTCTGGCGGCGCCGGGTGCGCGACCCGCTGGTCGCGCTCCTGTCGCAAGGGCTGTCGCCGGACAAGCTCGCGTTGATGCTGGGCATCGGGAGCGTCTGCTCGCTGTTTCCGTTCCTTGGCTTCACTTCGCTCCTGAATCTGCTGGTCGGCTGGTGCCTCGGCCTGAACCAGCCGCTCCTCCAGTTGCTGAACCAGCTGCTGGGCCCGGTGCAGCTGGCCCTGATCTTCGTCTATGTGCGCGTGGGGGAGTGGCTCTGGCAGGCCGGTGAAGGGGGTTTCACGCTCGGCGAAATGCTGCGGGCCTTCCGCGAGTCCGACCCCGCCGGATTCCTGCAGCAGTTCGGCTGGGCCGGCGTTCACGCAGCGACCGCGTGGGGCTTGACGAGTCCGGTGCTCGTGGCGGCGGTCTATTGCTCGACCCGCCCGGTATTGCGACGGCTGGCGGTCGGTATCAAGGCGGAGGGTTCGGTCCGATGATCCCCGCCTGGCAGCTCGCTCTTCTGGCCTTGGCCGGTCTCGGGGCGCTGTTCGCGGCGTTCCTGCCGGTCTGCCGGCGGATCGACAACTACGGGTTCGTCGATGTGGCGTGGTCCTACGCCTTCATCCCGCTGGCCTGGTTCTACGCCGCGGCCGGCGATGGCTGGCTGCCGCGCCGGCTCGTGCTGGCGACGATGGTCACTGTCTGGAGCGCCCGGCTGGGCGCGCATCTGCTCGGGCGGGTGGCGGCCCATCATCCGCAGGAAGACGGACGCTATCAGCAGTTGCGCCGCGACTGGGCCGGCGGCTTCGCGCCGAGGATGGCCGGCTTCTTCCAGTTGCAGGCCGCATCCGTCGTGTTCCTCGGCCTGCCGTTCCTGCTGCCGGTGTTTCATCAGGCGGATGGATGGAGCCCCTGGGAATTCATCGGCAGCGGCCTCTGGCTGGCGGCACTCGCGGGCGAATCGCGGGCGGATTCCCAGCTGGCCCGCTTCAAGCGCGATCCGGCGAACCGGCGCCGGGTCTGCGACGCCGGGTTGTGGCGCTACAGCCGGCATCCGAATTACTTTTTCGAGTGGCTCGTGTGGGTGGCCTACGCCGTCTTCGCTCTCGGCTCGCCGCGGGGCTGGGCGGGGTTTCTCGCCCCGGGTGCGATCCTGTTCCTCCTGCTGCGGGTCACCGGCATCCCGCTCACGGAGGGGCAGGCGGTCCGCTCGAAAGGCGCCGCCTACCGTCGTTACCAGGCGACCACGAGCGCGTTCATCCCCTGGTTTCCCAAGACCAATCCCCCTTCACCATGATCGGTCAACTGATTGCATCCGGGCTCCTGCCCGATTCCCTCCTGCGGCGGGGCATCCGCCGGCTCCTGGCCCGGCGCCTCGACGAGGAGACCGCCCCGGGCGCATCCGGGCAGGAGGCGCGCCTGGTGCGGTTCGCCAACGGGCTGCGCTCGCAGCCGATCGCCGTCAACACGCGCGATTCCCGGCAGCAGCACTACGAGGTGCCCACGGAGTTCTACCGCCACGTCCTCGGGCCGCGCCTGAAATACTCCTGCGGCTGGTTCGAACGCGGCGACGAGCCGCTCGCCACCGCCGAGGAGGCGATGCTCCGCCTCTATGCCGAACGGGCCCGGATCACCGACGGCCAGCGGATCCTCGAGCTCGGTTGCGGCTGGGGCTCGCTTTCGCTCTGGCTGGCGGAACGCCACCCGCGCGCCCGCGTCACCGCAGTCTCGCATTCCGCCACGCAGCGCGAGTTCATCGAGTCCGAGGCCCGGCGGCGGCGGCTCGCCACTCTCGATGTCGTCACGGCCGACATGAACGACTTCACCTTCCCCGCCGGCACGTTCGACCGGGTGCTCTCCATCGAGATGTTCGAGCACATGAAGAACTGGCCCCGCCTGCTGCATGAAATCGCCCGCAGCCTGAGGCCCGGGGGCCTGTTCTTCCTGCACGTCTTCACCCACCGCCGGCTCGCCTACCACTTCGTCGCCCGCGATGCCTCCGATTGGATGAGCCGGCATTTCTTCACCGGCGGCATGATGCCGAGCGAGGACCTCATCACCCGGTTCGACGACGATCTGCGGGTGCAACAGCGGTGGCGGATCAACGGGCGCCACTACCAGCGCACCGCCGAACTCTGGCTGGCCAACATGGATGCGAACCGCGCCGCGCTCCGCGCCGTGTTCGCGCAGACCTACGGCCGCGAAGCCCGGCGGTTCTGGAACTACTGGCGCGTGTTCTTCCTCTCCTGTGCGGAACTTTGGGGCTACCGCGAAGGCGGGGAGTGGACGGTCAGCCACTACTTGTTGGAAAAGGTCGCGGCTGGAGCGACCTCTCGCACCCGCACCCAGTCCCACGAGTTGGCGGCCTTGGCCGGTCCGGGAATCACCATCGATCAGCGCGGGACTCCCGGGCCCTGACCAGAACTTGAAGAAGACTGGAGAGCGCCGCTGGCTGCCCGGCATGGATTCGAACCATGACTAGGCGAGTCAAAGTCGCCTGTGCTACCATTACACCACCAGGCAGTGATGAGGTGGCCGAAGGAACGCCCCGCCCTCCTGAGCGTCAAGGGCGGAAATCCCTCCCCGGACTCCGGGCGATTTACGCCGTTTACGCCGGGCGACATCCGCCGGGCGACATCTCCGCCATTGACGGCCCTTTCCGGCCCGGGTTTCCTCGCCCTTCATGGGCGCGAAGGCTTCCGGCAAACCGAATCTCAAATACCAGCGCATCGTGCTGAAGCTCAGCGGCGAGGTGCTGCGCGGCGCCAAGGGCGGCGATCCCATCGACGCCGCCACCCTCGAGCGCATCTGCGGGCAGATAAAGGAAATCCACGACCTCGGCGCCCAGGTCTGCATCGTCATCGGCGGCGGCAACATCTTCCGCGGCCTCCAGGGCTCCAAGCGCGGCGTGGACCGCACCACCGGCGACTACATGGGCATGCTCGCCACCGTCATCAACGGCCTCGCGCTGATGGACTGCCTCGAGAATCTCGGCGTGAAGACCCGCGTGCAGTCCGCCATCCCGATGAACCAGATCGCCGAGCCGTTCATCATGCGCCGCGCCATGCGCCACCTCGAGAAAGGCCGCATCGTCATCTTCGTCGCCGGCACCGGCAACCCCTACTTCTCCACCGACACCACCGCCGCCCTCCGCGCCTCCGAGCTGCACGCCGACATCATCATGAAGGCCACCAAGGTCGACGGCGTCTACAACAAGGATCCCGCCCGGCACCCCGACGCCGTCCGCTACGACGAGCTGACCTTCCTCGACGCCCTCAAGCAGCGGCTCAACGTCATGGACTCGACCGCCTTCTCGCTCTGCCTCGACAACAACGTGCCCATCCTCGTCTTCAATCTCAACGCCGAGCACGCCATCCGCCGCGCCGTCCTCGGCGAGCAGATCGGCACCCTCGTCCACGGCTGAACCTCCCTCTTCTACTCGCTACTCACTGCTCACTACCCGCTACTGCTACTCCCATGAACCATCCCGTTCTCACCGACGCCGCGGCCCGCATGAAGAAGGCCGTGGACCACACCCTCCACGAGTTCTCCACCATCCACACCGGCAAGGCCTCGCCCGCCATGGTCGAGTCCATCATGGTCGAGGCCTACGGCTCGATGATGCCCCTCAAGGGCTGCGCCGCCATCAGCACGCCCGACCCGCGCCTCATCCAGGTCCAGCCGTGGGACAAGAGCCTCATCCGCGCCATCGAGAAGGCCCTCCAGGTCGCCAACATCGGCATCAACCCGATCGTGGACGGCAACCTCATCCGCCTCCCCTTCCCCGAGCTGTCGCGCGAGCGCCGGCAGGAATTCGTCAAGACCGCCCACCGCCTCGCCGAGGAGGGCCGCGTCGCCGTCCGCCACGCGCGCCGCGACGCCATGGAAGCCGCCAAGAAGGCCAAGAAGGACGGCAAGCTCTCCGAGGACGACGAGAAGCGGCTCGAAAAGGAAGTCCAGACCGCCACCGACAAGGCGATCAAGGACATCGACACCCATCTCGCCGGCAAGGAGAAGGAGCTGACGACGGTCTGAGGTCGGGCGGACCGGCCCGGTCCGCCATTCCTGTTGGCTGTAGCCGGGGTCGCCGACCCCGGCCCGGCCTCACCGAGGCCGGCTGCAATATAGAACGCGCTGCGATCAAAACGCGCTGGGGTCAGCGCGTTCCACCCGTCCATAGGCTGTGGGCGGGCTTTACGCCCCGATCGATCCGCACCCGGCCGCATGTCGGGGCGTAAAGCCCCTCCTACAATTTTCTGCTATCCGCCAGCACGCCGGCTTTCACCACCTCGAGCACCGCGCCGCCGGGCACGTGCTTGGCGAAGATGATCTCGAACCGCGGCGTCGTCGCCATCTTCTCCAGCAGTTCCCGGCCGCGCCCGCCCATCTTCTCCGGTTCGCTCACGCCCAGCTCCTTCCCCGCCCGTTTCAATTGATACCGCAGCTTGCGCGCGGCGAACGTCTCCGCCGGATGCGGCGGGCGCGGATCCGCGCCCGCGCTGCCGACCAGCGCCAGCAGGTGATACTGCCGGTTGCCCGAACTCATGGATTTCTCCGCGCGCACGTCCGCCACGTCGCTCCGCGGCACGCGCCACTCCTTTGCGCCCCACGGACGCGATTTGCGCACGAGCACCTCCTCGCCGATCACCCGCAGCTCGAACCCGTCGAACCACAGGTCGAGCGCCACCAGCGAGATAACCAGCGCGAACATGCCGACGACCACGAACGGCACCCAGTGCACCTGCCGGAGCGCGATGCACCCCGCCAGCGCCCCGACCGCAATCATCGTCATCACGATCTTCGTTCCGCCCAGGTGGGTGGAGCCAAACCTCCAACCGCCCACGCCGCGTTCGATGCCCGCGGCGCGCAGGTCGGTGTTCTCCACGGTCGGCACCGTGTAGGCGTCGAGCAGCCGCGCGCCCGGCTCCGGCGGCGGCGCGGTCTCGCCCTGCCACTCTTTTTTCAGCAGCCACGGCTTGCCAGGGTTCGCCTCTGCCAGCCGCCCGGTCGCCTCGGCCTCCGCGACGACCTTCTTCGCATACCGCAGGTAGGCGACCGCCCCGCCGAGGAACAACACGCCGAGCGCCGCCAGCACGATGATCCTGGGATTCACCTTCTCCTCGTAATCCCCGTAGGTGCGGACGGCCGCCCCCAGCACGAACAACCCGACCCCGGCCAGCAGCAACGTCACGAGATACCCGCAACCCATGCTCGGCTTGACCGGTTTCGCCATGCGCGGGACCAAACCGCAAACCCGCCCCGCCGTCGAAGATTTTCTCCTTACAACGGCGGGCGAAGATTACAGGTGGAGCGCGGCCTCCGACACCTGCCCGGCCTCACCGAGGCCGGCTACAACGCAGAGGTCCCTCGTCCCTGCAGACGGTGAATTGCCATGGTGGAGCGCGTTGCCCTCAACGCGCTAGCTGTGGGCCGGGCGCCCTCCCCCGGCGACGCACCATTCCCGCGGGGTGAGGGCACCCCGCCCACATCAGAACTTCCCTTCCTCCAAACCCCACCCCACCGGCTTCACCCGCCGCCACTGCATCTTCCGCTGCTCGACCCATTTTCCGTTCTCCCAGGCGAAGCTCGTGGACTCGTGCGTGTCCGGCCCGGTGACGCGCGCGATGTCGCGGAATCGCATCTCGCTGCCATCCGGCCCAACGCCCTTGAACTCGTGCGCGCGCGTGTCCGCGTCGGGCGTCTCCTCCCAGCCGTGCAGCACCGCTCCGCCGACGCTGAGGTGCGTCATCACCACGCGCTTCTCGACCGGGTGCCACGACGACAGGTTGTGCCAGAAGGTGATCCGCCGGCCGTTGTCGAAGTCGCCGAAGATTTCCAGCGTCACCGCGCGCTTGTGCAGCGCCCACGTGAACTTGTAGCCATACTCCTTCGCCTGGTCGGTGCCCGGCTTGTAGTCCGGGTTGGCGCAGCGCCACTCGCCGCCGTCGCGCACCCAGTAGTTCATCCGCTCGACGAACGCCGGCGTTTTCGCCTCCTGCGCCGCCAGCCCCGCCACGCCCAGCACTCCCGCCGCCATCGCCAACAGGAATCGCGTTTTCATGCGCGCAGCATGTGGCATTCCCCTCCCAAAGCAAAGCCCGCCGGGATGGACGGCTGCCGGCGCGAGACGGAAGGCGGGGCGGGTGCGTTGTGGGCCGGGCGCCCTCACCCGGCGAGATCTGACTTCGGGGTGGAGCGCGTTGCCCTCAACGCGCTTCGAACAGAACGCGCTGAGGTCAGCGCGTTCCACCGGCTGCAATCTGGAGGGCCGGTCTCCCGACCGGCCACGGTCGGCCGGGAGGCCGACCCTCCACTGGGATTCCATTCCGTGTTATCCGTGAAATCCGTGGCCAAAAAGAACTCACCGCCAGTCATACCGCACGCGATACTTCACCTTCACCGTGCCGTCGGCGGGGATCTTCACCTTGAACTCGATGCTCTGCGCGTCGGTCTTCTCGAAATCGTGCGACTTGGTGACGACCTGCCAGTTCACCCAGCGGTAGAGCCGCTCGGCCACGATGACTTCGACCGGCTCGGTCTTGCGGTTGCGCACCTCGATCTCGAACTCCTCCTCCAGCTGGTCCTGCCGGTTGCTCAGCACGTAGTCCGTGCGTTTGCGCTCGCCCACAATGTCGAAGGCGTCGCCGGTGTAGATCTTCACCGTCTCGTTTTTCGCCGTGTGGTCGATGGTGTTCTCGCCGGTGAACTCCAGCCGGCCGTCGGCGTCGTCGCGCCGGTAGAAGCGCGTGCGGCCCTTCGGCAACGGGAGGCCGAGCCTGTTTTCCTCGCTGTTCTTGAATTCGCGGTAGACCCACACCTTCGGGTTCGACTCGGTGCCGTAGTCGCGGTTGTTGCGGATCATCTCCTGGTTCCAGCCCTGGAACTGCCGGCCGATGGCCGCGCCGTTGTGGATGTAGAGCGTCTTCGCCTTCACGCCCGCGGCGCGGATGAACTCCACCTGCTTGGTCTCGCGGTTGCGCAACGTCACCGGCCGCGGCAGCGAGTAGAGGTGGAACTCGTCGAAGGCCTTCTCGGTGACCTTGACCATCATCTCGTCGCCCACCATAGTTGAGCGCATCAACATCCCACCTGTCACCACGTTCTGGTCCGGCTGCAGCTTGCTCACGTCGCCCGCCATCAGCTTGATGACGGCGTGGTCGAACTGCTTGCCGCTCTGGTTGTCCACCGTCACCCAGCCGGTGAGGTCGAGCGTGTCGCCCTTCTCGGGGGCGACGAGGTTGTAGGACGCCTCCCAGCTCATGCCGCCGGTCACGTAGCTGAGCTCGGCGTCGAGCTTCGCGGGCTTGTCCGCGCCGAGCTGCCAGTTGAGCGTGGGCTTGAGGATGGCGTCGTCCTTCAGCGTCGGGAAAAGCGGCTCGCCGGGCAGCGAGAAGCGCAGCTTGCCGTCCACCTCGATGATGGGCTGGCCCATGCCGCCGCCGTAGTTGCCCATCTGCTGCTGGCGTTGCACGAACTGGTGCCCGTAGCGGTTCATCGCGCCCATGTTCGGGATGTAGCCGCTGCGGACGACCTTCCCTTTCACGATGTATTCCTTGCCTTCCTGGGTCTTCACCAGGAAGTCCAGCGTCTCGCCCTCGTTGAGGGAGAGCAGCAGGCCCTGCGAGATGGTGTCGGCGCGGTAGCTCTGCTCGAGCACGCGCAGCGCCACCTTGCCCGACGGGTCGCGCAGCACCACCGAGTCGGGCTCGAGGTGCATCGTCACGCCCGAGAAGACCACGGCGTTGGCGCCGGCCTTGAGGTCGAGCGGCACGCGCTCGCGCACCACCGCGAAATTCTGGTTGTAGATCGTCAGCGCGGGCCCGCGGCCCTGAGCGGAGTCGATGGGCTGCGCCGCGAGGGACAGGAAGGAGGCGCTCAGCGCCCCGAGCAGGAGGGGAAGTCGGGTTTTCATGCGGGAAACAGCGTAGCAGGAGGGAGACACGGATTTGTCATCGGGTTGTCATGACCGTGTCAGAAAGTGGTCAGGAGACAAACGCAGTATGCCCGGATTTCTTAGCCTTTCGGCCGGAGCGGACACTGTAGGGCGGGGTCTCCGAACCCAGCCCTTCAATTGCTCCGGCAAAGATACAGAGAACACGGAGGTCCAAGCCGAGGGCACAGAGGATCTGTCTTTGCCTCTGTGCTCTCTCCCCCTCTCCGTGTCCTCTGTGTCCCTGCCTTGTCCTCCTACTCCTCCATCTGTGTGAATCTGTGTCCATCTGTGGTTGATTCGCACCTGTCTTTTTCCTTCCCACTCCAGTCTCCTGACTCCTGACTTCTGGCTCCTTCGCCGTGCCCGATTTCATCCTCGATCCTCCCGACCGCCCCGAGCCGCACCCGATCCCCGGGATCGACTTCAAAGCCTCGCTCAACGACGAGCAGCACGCCGCCGTCACCGCGCCGCCCGGGCCGCTGCTCGTGCTCGCCGGCGCCGGCTCGGGCAAGACCCGCACGCTCACCTACCGCGTCGCCTACCTCCTCTCCCAGGGCGTGAAACCCGGCGAGATCCTCCTCCTCACCTTCACCAACAAGGCCGCCAAGGAGATGCTCCACCGCGTGCAGAATCTCACCGGCTACGAGCCCGGCCGGTTCTGGGGCGGCACCTTCCACTCCATCGGCAACCGCGCGCTCCGCATGTTCGGCGAATCCATCGGCCTGCCGAAAAACTTCACCATCCTCGACGCGGACGAGTCCGAGACGCTCCTCAAGCAGTCCGTCGAGGCCCTCGACAAGACCTTCTTTAAGGAGAAGACCCACCCCCGCCCCGGCCCGCTCTTCAGTGTCCTCTCCCTCGCCCGCAACACCCAGCTCCCCATCGCCGCCACGGTCGAGAAGAACTTCCCGCAATACCTCGAGATCGCCGACCGCTTCCCGGAATTCGCCGCCGCCTACGAGAAGAAGAAGCGCGAGGACAAGGTCTGCGACTACGACGACCTCCTCGAGCTCTGGCTCCGGCTCCTCACCGACGCCCCCGACATCGCCTCGTATTTCAACCAGCGCTTCCGCCACGTCCTCGTGGACGAATACCAGGACACCAACACCATCCAGGCGCAGATCGTGGACCGGCTCGCCCCCCACCACCGCATCATGGCCGTGGGCGACGACGCCCAGTGCATCTACTCGTGGCGCGGCGCGGACTTCGAGAACATCATGACGTTCCCCGACCGGCACGAGGGCACCGTCATCCACCGCATCGAGACCAACTACCGCTCCACCCCCGAGATCCTCACCTTCGCCAACGGCGTGCTCGCCGCCCAGCCCAAGGGCCGCCACTTCGACAAGGAGCTCCGCGCCGCCCGCAAGCACGGCTCGAAACCCGCCGTCATCCAGGCCATGGACGACAAGGAGCAGGCCGTCTTCGTCCTCCGCCGCATCCAGACCCTCGTCGAGGAGGAGGGCGTCTCGCCCGACGAGATCGCCGTCCTCTACCGTTCGCACTACGTCGCCCTCGAGATGCAGCTCGCGCTCACCCGCGCCGGCGTGCCCTACACCATCACCAGCGGCGTGAAGTTCTTCGAGCGCCAGCACGTGCGCGACCTCGTCGCCGTCCTCAACTTCGTCTACAACCCGTCCAACACCTCCGCGTGGCGCCGCATCGCCGTGCTCCTGCCCAAGGTCGGCGAGAAAGGCGCGCAGAAGATCTACGCCGCCGCCCTCGACCACGCCCGGCTGATGCAGCAGAACTTCGTGGACGCCCTCGCCACCGACGACGTCGCCAGCAAGGTCGCCAAGGACGCCAAGCCCGACTGGCCCAACTTCTGCGCCTCGCTCCGGCAGGTCTATGATGCGATGAACGACCAGAAGCCCTCCCACGCCGTCGAGACCGCCATCGACGGCTGGTATGGCGACTACATGAAAGGCGAATACGCCGACTACGTGGACCGCATCGAGGAACTGAAGGGCCTCGTCGGCTTCGCCGCGCAGTTCACGCAGATGTCCGAGTTCCTCGCCCAGATCATGCTCCTCAACGGCGAGACCTCCGAGCGGCAGATCGACACCGACCAGGAGTCCATCAAGCTCACCACCATCCACCAGGCCAAGGGACTCGAATACGACGTCGTCTTCCTCATCGGCGCCGCCGAGGGACAATTCCCCGGCTACCGCACCATCGAGAGCGGCGACTTCGAGGAGGAGCGCCGCCTCTTCTACGTCGCCGTCACGAGAGCCAAGAACGAGCTCTACATCAGCTACCCCCGCGTCGCCTCCCGCGCCGGCCCCGGCGGCATGATGCTCGCCCCCTCACGCTTTCTCCAAGAACTCCCGAGCGACCTCTACGACGAGCTGCGAATTAAGCGGTCGTTTGGTTGGTAACGCTCTTTGCCCAGCTAGAGTTTGGCATTAGTTGAAGATAATGAAGTTGTCTTTAAGTCTCTTCTGGAAACTCGTCACGTCCTATCAAGAACTACAGATCAAGTGCTCTGAGGTAACAGGTCAAAGGCCGTGTCGAGCATATCATGAGTCAAAATTGCATGAGATGTTGATTACCCTCAGCACTTCGATGCCGTGGCACACAAAGCATTTGAAACTGCTGCAGTGTCATTCCCTTCGTTGTTGGCTCAGCATGCACATGCCCAAACCACACCTCCCGATCATGACAATACTTACACAGTGTGATCAGATTGCTCCAACGCTCATCTCCACCTTTTGATCGAGGCAACGCGTGATGCACCTCAAGATATTCTGCACCGTATCTAAAGCCGCAACTCTGACATGCAGAAGCGTCTCGGTTTAGAATCTGTTCGCGGGTCGCCGCTTCTGAGCAATCTTCTCTAAATACCAAGCGGAATACCGATTGTTCAATACCGTCCTTGATGACGGAACTTTGGGCTATTTGGCCCGCATCATATCGCCTCTTGGCGCAGCTGTAGCAATAAAAGGTGTCCCAAATTCTGATTCCAACGGTGCGCCACAAGGGCATCTTACACCTGCCACACGCGAGCCGGCTACCATCGGCCACTCGAAAAAGCATTTGGTCCAACACAAAAGCAGCGTATGCATCAATTGTGATCTTCTCAGGCCGAACAGGAAGTTCATGTAACAAATTCCAATGTGTTCCCGCCAAATACTCGATTTGGGGATCACCCTTCTTCCCCTGTTGAAATGCTTCAAAATCTCGAAGTGCGGACCCCAATTGCTCGATTGATTTCTCAACCCGCTCCGCCTCGACTAAGATATTTGAATATTTTAACCTTAGTTCGCGTTTGGGCCCCAGCAAGAATCCTAGTATTCCCCTCCTGACTGTTTGCACCTCCTCGATGACATTTGGCGCATTCGCCGACAAATACAGCAGTTCCGCATGTTCCTGTTTCAGCAGTTCTAATGTCCGCAAAACATCCTGTTGGAAATGTGTTAGCCGATATTGCAAGCGGGTATTCTCAATCCTGTATTCCCCATCAGGAAACCGGACTTCATAACGACATTGCCAATCTGTCGGCGTTGTTAGCATTTACTATACGATCTAGTCTAGGTGGGATGCCTTGGAAAGCTCCGAGACAATAGACTAAGAAAAACCAGACGGCCTCAGGCTGCGGGGGCGTGTTGCCCAAATCGTCATTCAGATGAGCTGAGGAGCCCTGGGCAACGCGGGAGCGAGGAGTTGGCCGATTTGGGTGGTGAGTGCGCAACTCTCACTCCGGATTGAGC
>Ga0187894_10000459_pt1 | contig 55073 bp, 49 predicted proteins | sample GBC1701081metaG_FD_136650 | JGI IMG/M metagenome (GOLD analysis project Ga0187894, IMG submission 136650) | White microbial mat communities from a lava cave in the Kipuka Kanohina Cave System on the Island of Hawaii, USA - GBC170108-1 metaG ...
TACAATGGCGGAGACACAGAGAGAAAATCGGCGCAAAGTTTGGCTTGAAACGGCGGTTGTCGCTGGCTTACTGCTGCTCTTTCTGACGCTCAGTATAACCAGTATGCGGCAGAAGAATGCCACCTCTGACGAAACCATGCATATACCGGCAGGGTACACCTATGCGGCATTGGGCGATTTCCGGTTGAATCCTGAGCATCCGCCGCTGGTTAAGCGGCTTTCCGGCTTGATGCTGTTATCTCAACAACCTACCGTTGACCTCAACGATGCCGCGTGGCAAAACCGCAAACAAACTACCTTCGGCGCGAAATTCTTATTTGAGTGGAACAATGCCGATCAGATGGTATTCTGGGCGCGATTGCCGATGGTCCTGCTTGCCGTTGGGCTGGGGCTTGGCATCTTCTTCTGGGCGCGTGAATTATACGGCTGGCAGGCGGGCTATCTGGCGTTGGCGCTGTACCTGTTTAATCCCGACATCCTCGCGCATTCGCAACTGGTGACAACCGATCTTGCCGTCAGCGCCTTTATGTTTTTTTCGGTCTATGCGTTCTATAAGGCGATGCGCCGCCTGACAATCTGGAATGCCTTGCTGTTTGCCGTCACCGTCGGTTTGACGCTGGTGACGAAATTTTCCGGCATTCTCATCTTGCCAATTCTGGCATTGGTCGGCGCAGTCTTTGTGCTGTCGGACAAGATGGTTTCGCAGGACTTTTCAAAGTCGCGGACTGTCCCACGACAGTTGAGTACACGACGGGAAAAACTTTCGGCGGCAATGGCTCTGCTGGCGTTCAGCGTTGCCGTATCGTTCGCGGTCATCTGGCTTTGCTATGGCTTTCGCTATCAAATCTCGGCTGACCCGGCAATCTCCGGGGCGCTGGATTGGCAACATTACTGGAACAAGTCGGGTGCGAGCGTCGCTGTTCTGCACGCAGCTTATAAGCTGCATCTCTTCCCGGAAGCCTATACCTATGGATTCCTCTACGCGCTTGAATCTATGGAGGTGCGCTTTGCTTATCTGCTGGGCGAGTATTCCAGCACCGGCTGGTGGTATTACTTTCTGGTGACGTTCTTTATCAAAACGCCGGTTCCGTTATTGTTGCTTATCCTGCTTGGCTTCGTCTTTATCAAGCGGTACGGCGGCGGCTACGCTCAGGAAGCAATGTTGTTGTTGCCGGTTGGCTTCTACTGGCTGACAGCGATTTTCAACAACATCAACATCGGGCATCGCCACCTTTTACCGATCTATCCGTTTCTTATCGTCTTTGCGGCAAAGATGGCTCGCGCCTTTCAACCGCCTGAGTCGCGGCGGCTGGCGGCGGTTGTGGCTTGTCTGCTGGTCTGGAATATCACAACGACAACATTGGTCTACCCGCACTTTCTGGCGTATTTCAACGAGATTGCCGGAGGACCCGCGAACGGGCATCGCTGGCTGACCGATTCCAATCTTGACTGGGGGCAGGACTTGAAAGGGCTGGCGGCCTATCAACGCCAGCGCCCGCAAGACTCGCTCTATCTTTCCTATTTCGGCACCGCGTCACCGGAGTATTATGGCATACGAGCGGGCTATCTGCTCGGCTACAACCGGCAGGTGATACAAAAACTCGATGCCCATGAAGTCATCCCTTATGAGCAAATCCCGTCCGGCGCACTGGTCGCCATCAGCGTCACCAATCTTAGCGGTGTGCATCTGCGCCATTTCGACTTTCCCGGTACGGAAGAGTTTCTGCAACGACTGAGAAGTATGCAGCCGATAGACAACATCGGGCATTCCATCTTGATTTATCGAATGCCGTAAAAGTGGGATAATAGACAGGATTTACAGGAACAACGGGATTGATAAATTGTCGAATTATGCAATTTGACAATTGCTGATTTTCCATCCTGATAATCCTGTAAATCCTGTCTAAAGGTCTTTCTTAAAATCTCTAGCTATCGAAATTAATCAGCGGCTCCGGGTAGGGCGATGCATCCCAGTCTTCTGGCTTGAAAATAGAGGTTTGCAGAAGGTTGGTCGGGACTTTCTGTTTGACCGGAAAGACCACCGGCATAAATCTGTCGGCGGCAGCGAAATCGCTGTTTTCCAGTGCAAACGTGACGCTCTGATTAGCGTATCCGAGCGCCAGTCGTCGGGCTTTCTCTTCATCTTTGCTTGCCAGCGATTTCGACAGCGCAAACAGCGCGTCCCGATGCGCGTTGGTTTCTTCAATCAAAAACAGCGCGCGGGTAGAAATCGCTTCGGCTTCGTTGTAGTTCTCTGCCTCTATCTTTTCGGCGGCAAGCTGAATTGCCAGTTGCGCCAGCGCGTCTTGCGCTTTGCGGCGTAACCCGCGCCGCGCCGTGTCTTCGCTCAAGCTGATATAGAGGAGATTTTCCAGATGTGCCAGCGCGGCGCTACGGTTGCCCGCTTCGATGTCCCGCGCTGCCAACAGCAACTCTGCCGCTTCGGCGTAACCTTGCGTCGAAATCTTTATTGCAAATCGTTCGGCGCTTTGCTGATTGCCGGATAAGACGAGACAACAAATCCTCAAATCAATGGCATTCATGGTGGCGGGGGATTCAGGACTTTCGCCGCGCAGAATCTCTTTCAAAAGCGCCAGCGCCTCGCCATATTTGCCACTTGCCATCAGCACGGCTGCCAATGCCATCTGCAAACGCAAGCGTTTACCCGGTTGCTTATATGCCACCGCCGCGCCGTGATGCAGGGCATTTTCCGCGCTTTGCAGGTCGCCCATTTTGAAGAGCGCCAGTCCGAGATGATAGCCCGCGCCGGGATTTCTGGAATTGGCTGCCAACACGGCACGGAATTTCATTGCCGCCGCTTCGTATTTGCCTTCCAGTAAATCGGCGAGCGCCAAGCCATAGGTGAATTTCGGATTTTGGGTAAGCTCTCTGCCAGAGTTCAGGAACTCTCTGGACTTTTCGAGATTCGGCGCATCCTTCTTCAATTCGTCAATGGCGCAGTTAAACGACAGCGCCGCCAGCATCGCGCATAAATCGTTATCGCCGGTGCGTTTATAAAAATTGTGCAACTCCTGAAGCGCGGCGCTTGCCTTACCTTTTTTCAAGCGTTCCGCCAGCAGATTCAAGAGCGCCTGTTTTAGCGGCAGAGCGATCTTCTCATTCTGCGGCGTATAGATTTCACTCCAGGCGCTGACTGCCGTTTCATAATCGCCGGTGAGCGCCGCCGCCGCGCCGAGAAGTTCAAGAACGCGGTACTGTCCGGGACATAATTTAGCGGCGACTTCTAATGTCTGTTTTGCGCCCGTGAAATCGCCGCTGCGATAGCGCAGAAAGCCGAGCCGGGTTTTTGCTGCCCCCGCCATATCGCTGTCAAGTGGCACAAGGTCATATTTACGCGCTGCTTCTTCCATATTTTCGGCGCGTTCATGCAAGACGCCCCAGGCGCAGTGCAGAAGTTCCGAAGTAGGGCGGAAGCGATAGATATTTTGCACGTGAGCGTTGAAATCATCGCTTTCGGTGAACGCCGCAACCATCGCCAGTCCGTAGTATGCCAGCGTCGGGTCGGGCGGGTGCAATTTCAGCGATTCGTTATAAAAGCGTTCCGCCTCTTCATACCATCCTGCCGTTAGATAGGCATGTGCCAGTTGAATCATCGGCTCGGCGCGACGCGGAATCCAGCGAATCATCTGTCCGAGTACACGCCGCGCATCTTCGAGCCTACCGGCATGGGCATAGATGCAGCCGAGATAATAACAGCATTCATAGTGCTGCCCGAAGCGCGACGAACCGCGTTCTAACAACTTGATAGCCGCTTCGAGATTGCCGCTTCTCAGATAACACCGCGCCGTATAGCAAACCGTGGTAGCCGATTCCGGCAGATGAGCAAATTTCTTTACCGCTTCTTCATAATCGCCATTTTCAAAATCGGCGGCGGCAAGCAGGGCGTGAGCGCGTTGATGATAGGGATTGATAACCAGCAGCCGTTCGAGATGAAAGCGGGCATTTGACGGGAAGCCGCATTCAATGGCGAGTTCCGCCATAAATTCGTGTCCTTCGGCAAAATCCGGTTTAATCGTGAAGGCATCGCGCAGAAAATGTTCCGCCTGCTCGAAGGCTCTGCGGCTGCGGTCAAGAGCGATGGTTGATTGGGCTTTACCAAAAATCGCTTCGGTGGTCTTCTCAATCCAGAACGACTGGCTGATGTTGCCTTGTTGCAGCAACCGCCCGCAGACTTCGGAGCCAAAGAAATCAAGAGTGTCATTGTATTCGACAAGCGCCGCGCCGTACTCTCCGTCGGCAAGTCTCTGGTTGGCTTGCGACAGAGATTTTACGGCGCTGTCGAGCGCCAGCATCGCTTTACGATTCTGTCCTAAGCCGAGAAATGCCATGAAAAAGTCCTGAATCCGGGGGCAATTGTGGTGTGCGAATGTCTTGAGGCTACGAAGAGTCGTATCCCTGCGTTTCTATTGTACGACTCGTGTCAATACTTTATCCTCGAAACAGGCAATAAAATCTCATAACCACAGGAAGATTTTCGCCATGCTAAACTACCATCCCTACAAGGTGAGAGGAGGTACGGAGTAAGAGTCAGGTTGCGCTGCTGTTTGACGTGCTACCAGCGGAAGAGGTGGCCGCTTATTTACGCTACCCCATAGAGGGTAGGTAATGGCAGGAGAGAGGCCGGGAAAAAGATTGAAGAGCATTGGCGTTTTCTGAAAACGATTGTAGTTGCTGGATACTGATACACTCAGATTTTCAGGCAAATCATCATTAAGATCGCTCACTTCGCGTTGTATCACTGCTTCACCAAAGACCTTTGCATAGAATGCACGACATTTGATTACGATTATTCATTTATCGTTATAGCCTCGCGCGCTGTCTCGCTTGACTTCTCTACTACTCGTTTTTTGCAATTCAGATAAAACTTCTGCAATGTTATTTTCTGTCAATGCTCCATTATGAACCCAAACTACAGTGCCTTGTGAGGAAATAATCATCACCTGAGGAATAGCCACTACTCTATAGGCTCGCTGAACTGCCATGCTTGGCATAATCAAAATTTCAAAATTCGTTTCGTTTTCTTTCAAATGCTCCTTAATTGAATCAATAGAGCCTGTAGAAATGCCGACAGGCACGTAATTGTTTTCTTTAGACAGGGCTGCAATACGATTCCATTTGGGAAATTCTTGATAGGGCATCGCTTTTTCTGTAAAAATGTGGCTACGTCCTTTGCTATCAATCAAGGCTTGGCGAATTTACAGAAAGTTCGGCACCCTGTCAAATTCTTTACTGCACACTTCGCACTCCGGCGAAAAAATATACATAAGGTATCCCGATGATTTAGCAAAGTCGGTTTTTAACTTTTCGCCTTTTAGATTGCTTGCTTCAAAAACGGGAACAACATCGTCTACTTGGGACATTGGCACACCTGAAATACTTCCAACAAGTTGTCTAATTTCCTGTTTGAAGTTCAGTCTTTCTTTTTTCAGTCTGGAATTCTCTTTCATTAGAAAGATAAGAATCACAATGGCTAATGCCGTCGAAATCATTAAGACGGTATTGGCGAATTGTAGGGTTTTTGATTTTTCCGGCATTCTTATCTTTTTGCCACACTACTTGAGACGATTTACCCGTCAGTTTTTTGAAATGCGGATAATATGTCGCGCCAGCGGGATGGCTTCCATCAAACATTAGGAGGAAGATTGCTTTGAGAGTTTTTCTAACCATACCCCCTTGCTGAGAGCCACAATCCCTCGAAGGCGCGGCAGAGGAGCTTTCAAATTCTGCACCGTGAGCAGTGTTTCATTGAAATTCTTAATCGCTAGCCGTTCGGTAATTTCTTTCAAGGTAAATTCACTGCCGTACATGGAATAATCAAAGCTGAAGCCGCCAATGTTCAACGAACGAACGATCCATATATCCCCTGTGAAACCATCTACTTTATTAGCGATTGTTATTGCTTCCTTAAAGAGTTCAAAGGCGCGAGCCATATCAAAACGCGAAAAAACCAGCGCTCCACCAAATAGAATTGCCGCCGCGTCTCGATTTGCACCCGCTTTCGTTGACAACTGGGTAACTTCATTGAGAAGTTCTCTCACACGAGATAAATCTTTCCCATCTTTCTCCAGAAGAGAGTTGGCAATCAAGGTCAGCAAATAGGCTTGTCTTGCCCGATCACTATCTCGGCGAACCCATTGTTCAGCCTTTTCTAGTTCGTGATTTTGAACGGATTGCAGAGCGATATGATAGTTGATGAATTGTCTGGCATCATCACGATAAGTCAGAGATAATTTCTCCACAATCTCTAATGCCAAGTCATAATTCTTGTCGCCTATAGCAACAGAGGCAGCCTTATAGTAAAGCTGATCTCTTCTCTTTGAATCAACGGATTGTTCAGCTAGTTTCAGAAAATAATCAGTGGTATTCGGATTCCTGCTTGCCGGGTCAACGCGACTATGCACATTCATCCAACGATCAATAAATGGTTGCACTTGTCCGCGTTGCTCCGGTTGCAGGTAATTTGCCAAAAAGTTGCGCTGGGCGGTGATTAGTTGTGTGGAATCAGCAAGATAATAAGCAAACTGGGGTTCGACAATACTAATCAAATACAGATCACCGACAATGCGCCAGGATAAACCTTCAATGCTTGCGGGAGTGTAGCGTGTGTTGTCCAGAAATATCTGCGTCACGGCTTGAAGGTATTGATTTGCCAAATCAGGCTCAACCGTATAATTCTCCGCTACCGCCAGATACTGCGGTAGTTGTGCTAAAGCAAGTCCCTGAGAAGTGACTTGGGGTATTCGCATGGGAGAAAAGACATACGAGTAAAGCAGCAGCCATTCATTCACATCATTTCCTTGCCGAGTCTTGAGGCTTTGCAAGGCTTTCATAAAAAAAGCATTCGCCAGTCCTGAATCCTTTTTACGGAGAACTCCGAGGAAAACTAAAGATTCACTTATCAGCTTAGAGTTCAGTGATTTACTCGCTATCTCTATTGCAAACGCCGGGTCTTTTTCAATAAGTTCTATAGCGAGCTTCATATACAGATTGGCTGCAAGATGGGCGTTGGTTAGCTTCGTCGTCTCGTTTTGAGCGTCATCCTGCTTCGTATATTGTTCAACATACCGTTGCGATAGTCTCCGGTCAAAAGCCGCAGTAATTTGAATGATCTTTCGGATGATCGCGTCCGGGTCTTGCTTCGGAGCTTTTTTATCCGACGAATCTTTTTCTTTCAATTGCAATGCAGAATCAAATAAGGCATCAAGCATCACCCGACAACGATCAGGTTTTTCTTTGGAGAGCAATTTCAAGATACTTTCTGCCAGGGAGATACGCGCTTGTATATCCTCAATGCCTGGTAACTCGTCAATGGCTGAATCAAGCAGGTATTCCGCTCTTTGTCGTTCAGGGGAAATCTCATTTTTGACCCCATCTTTGTTTTTGTTCGGAAAAGATCGTTTATTCGATTGTGTTTGCGAGTATAGACAGAGACTTGAAGTTATGAAAATAAGAATAAATAGTGCAACTTTTGTTGTACGAAATATGTACATTTGCATAGTAACCCCCTTAAAAACAAGCAACACCAAATACGGCTTATATGTCGAGGCGACTTTCCTCGTTTGCAATAGCAAAAATAATATAAACAGGTGATAAGTTAATCCAGAAAGTACGGTATTGAGTACGGAATTGAGAGTGAGGATTTCAAAGGCATATGAAAGGTTTGAACGCAATCCCTACTTCCTGGATTGAGTCACCATCACACCTACTTTAACCGATCCAATCACAATCTGTAGGAGGACAGGGTTCACTAGGAGAGCCTCTGACGCCATCCCGATGTGTTAATGGATCTGTGCAGTTACAAAGAGGTTTTTCAGCCGTGACGGATCTCGTGGCTGAAGAAAGTCCGAAGAAAGCGATTACTGTCAAAAAAGTTATCGCTATGAACAATCTAATTCGTTCCATTTGTTTATCCTCTCTTTCTAAAATTCAACCGCCACTATGTTACATAGTGGCGGTTGAATAGCAAGTTGTTATAGAAAAAAATTATTGGGATGATGAAATTTGCTCATCTCTTCTTTCGGCAATCCCATTTATAATGGTGTGTAGTATCTCAAAATTCTCATCAAATGCAATCAAATCGGCGCGTTTGCCTTCCTCAATTGACCCATATTCTGAGGCAATTCCGGCAGCGCGTGCCGGGATGAGTGATGCCATTTGCACGGCTTCGTGAAGCGCAATGCCGAGTCCGGCAATGTTTCGCAACGCTTCACGCATAGTAATAACAGAACCAGCAATCGTGCCTTTTGCCGCGCCGTCCATCAACGCTGTCAGCCCGTCTTTTACAGCAATGCGGTCGCCCCATACGGTAAATTCGCCATTGCCCAACCCGGTTGCCAGTATCGCATCGCTGATTAATGCCATGCGCTCGGCGGTCTTAGCTTTGTGCATCATCTGTAACATCAACGGGTGAACGTGATGGAAGTCGGCAATGCAATCAAGCGTCACTTCATCGCGTAACAAACCCCAAGCGACTGCGCCCGGTTTGCGATGGTGCAACGGTTCCAGAGCATTTGGGAAGTGGGTGATGTGGCGAGCGCCTGCCGCGAGCGCGCGGTCTAATACTTCGGGTGTAGCAACGGTATGACCAATGAAAGAGCGCACACCGCGCCGCGTCAACTCTTCAATCAAAGTGATGCCGCCAGAGATTTCAGGAGCCAGCGTCATCGTTCGCGCATAGTTGAGATTTGGGTTTTCCGAATGTATAAAGACAGCGATGCTTTGCGGGTTTTCGTCGTAGGTGCGGAAATGCTGACGTTGCAACGCTCCGCATTTTTCGTGACTGACAAAAGGACCTTCAAAATGAATACCAAGAATGCGTGCGCCGTTTGCGCTGCCAGCGTTCTGCTCTGTGATACAGGTTTCAACCTCACGGATGGCTCGCCGGTAGCCCGCTTCATCTGTCGGAACGAAGGTGGCGAGATAGCCTGTCACGCCTTCACTGAGCAGGAATTGATTGAGTTTTGCGAGTTCCCCTTGGTCGGCATTCTGCACATCTACCCCGGCAGAGCCGTGAATGTGAACATCAATCAAGCCGGGCGCGAGATAATTGCCACCTAAATCCAGCATTTCATCGGCGCTTAGCCCAACAGGCGTATCACCATCTACGAAAATCGCAGCAATGCGCTCATCGCGCACCAAAACGCCGCCCGCTTGTATGCGGTCTTTCAATATAACTTGCGCGTTGTGCAGCAGAAGTTGGTTCACCGTTTCACTCGCTTTCTACTCGCTGTAACTGCTCCCGCCAGACGGTGTAATTGCCTCGATTGGTTGATGAGCCAAAGAGTTCAACTGTATCACCTTGGACAAGATAAGTTCCTTCGAGAGAAACATCTTCGGCAATCGTCATATCATAGTGCAAGAAGTTATTGAAGATATAGCCGCGTCCGCGTCGTTCTTTCTGTTCGCCGTTTTCAACGGAACGAATCACAACTTCTATAAAGTTTCGTTCAATCGGGTGAAGATGAACTTCGCTGTATTCTTCGTACAGTACGCTGCCATCGTCATTGAAAAAGATTCGTTTTGTGATCTGCGCCCTCGCGCCGTCTTCGGATTCTATGACCTCAAACTCGGTTGTAAAGCGCCCTTCTTTTATCTGATCATACCAGATGCCCGTGCCTGTATATTTGCCTGTTTGTAAAGAGATTATGTCTGTCATAACTCAACTCTGTCTTTAGTAACAATAGTTGTGGTGAAAACTTACTTTCAGATTAGCAAGACAGAAATAGTGAAGCAAGCATATTGATTTGAAGAATTTTTCTCTATACCTCAATATATGGTATTATCACACGGCTAAAAGACTATGGATAGATTTAGCGCACTTTCATTATTCTCTGGAGCGGGTGGCATTGATATAGGCATAAAGCAAGCGGGATTCGATGTCCTTGCCTGCTTGGAAATTGATCCGCATTGTTGTGAAACTTTACGGGCAGCAGTTGAGCGCGAAAGGTCCGATACCAAAGTTATTGAGGGTGATATCCGCACAGTAGACCCTAAACAACTTATGAAAGATTTAGGGTTAAAGACCGGAGGATTAGACTTGCTGTTTGGCGGTCCGCCTTGTCAGGCTTTTTCTCAAATTGGCAAAAGGCAAGCCTTGACAGACGAGCGTGGAATGTTGCTTTTTGAGATGACGCGATTTGCTGAGGTACTTCGCCCTAAAGCTATCCTCATAGAACAAGTCAAAGGATTGCTTAATGCGCCCACTCCTGATGGTAAGGTTGGAGGGGTTTTCGAGACATTACTACAAAGGCTTGAAAGGCTTGACTATGTTTCCAAATGGAAAGTGATTCTTGCGGCAGATTATGGGGTTCCGCAAATGCGCCAAAGGGTATTTATCGTCAGCACCCTTAAACCAAATGGCTTTCAATTTCCTGCTCTGACCAATGGCAACCCAAAACACCCCCCTGCTCTGTTTCCATTGCCGCCCTATAAAACTGTTGGTGAAGTTCTATATGGTCTTAGAAAGCCAACCCTGATAGGCGAAGAGCAGCCGATAGACAGCCACATGGACGTAACCCCTGATGGTGACCGAAAAAGAATTCATGGGGTTCCCGAAGGTTCACACTTAGCTAAAGAAGTGCATCTTCCAGCAGCGCAACGATGTAATCTTGGTAAGAAGGATACGACAAAATTTAAGAGATTATCTCGATTACAACCAGCCAATACGCTTCGCTGTGGAGAAATTTTTTTTCACCCTGTCGAAGACAGGTATTTAACACCGCGCGAATATATGCGAATTCATGGCTATCCTGATAGTTATCTTCTTAAAGGACCGATTCGGGGACGCTCAGGTAGAGTGCGCTATTTAGACCAACACAGACAGATAGCCAATTCAGTCCCGCCGCCTTTAGCGAAAGCTCTGGCAGAAGAAATCAGGAGAGTTTTAGAATGCCACAAATCTTTGAAGTATTTGGCTACCCGTTAACCGACCAGTCCACAGAGGCAGTTCAAAACAGATTAAACGCTCATTGTCCATTCATGAATGGTGTGTGCGATGGCGGAGGGAATCGCTACGCTTCACAAATACGCCTAAAAAACAGTGCTGAATTGGCTGCCTTATACCCTGAATTTGAAGTCATACAATCAGGAGTTTGCTCTATACAGGTTCAGCCAGACAAATCCCCATGGATTGTCTGTCCGAGAAGATTGCTTGTACTTGGCGCTGAAAAGCCGGGAGAAAGGAAATATCAGGCAGGCACAGAGGCAGAAACGCTTAATCTTCTGAAATACCCTGTTGGAACCAGGCTTGGGGTATGGGCAGAAGTCAAAATGGAGTATTGGGAAGAAATTGAAATAGACCGTGAAGGCGAAATCGAAAAACAAATTGCTGAAGTTGAATATAGATTCGACTATGTGGTTATGCCTATTGGATTGGCAAGCCAGTCTCAAATTGAAGAAGAATTAGAGCCAGTAATCAGGCGCTTGGTCAAGCCGCTAAAATCAAATCAACTGAGGAGTCTTTTAATCAAATCAGGATATACGCTTGCTTATAGAGGGGGAGAGTATTTTGTTGAAGATTATCCGCTTGGTTATCCCGGCATTATCGAAATCATGACCTCAAGCACATCAGGCGGCAATCAACAGAAAAGAACAACAGTGCCAATGGCTTTTTCTGATGCTATCTTGGGTATAGAACATAAAGCACCAGGAATCAACTATCGGCAAGTTTGGGCGAGAATGGCAAGCCAGCTTATCGTTAAAAGCGAGTTCGGATTGAAATGGGGCGGCAAAACTATCTGGGTTATTCAAGACGTGCTTGCTGGATACATTTCAGCGACAACCGCGCTTGACCTAAAAAACTTTATCAAGAATGATACATCCGAAGTCAATATAATTAGTTTTTCTTATGGTGATTCATTTGTAAATCCCTATGGAATTCTAGAGCTTGGCAATGCTGAATTATATGCAGGACCAATTTCATCTGTTGCTAAAGAAGCGCCAGAGTACAAGCCGAGTTTTCAAGATATAATTCGTTCCTCGATTTGTCCGCCACTCGCTTTTCTAAAGTTTTTGCTTCTTAAAAAGAGATTTGCCAATCAAATTCTACTGTCGTAGCTGGACAAATATCTGTTCAATCTCTTTCGCTGTTATTCGCCAATAAACACACAATTATTTACTGAGAAAGTCAACTCGATGCCGAATGGGAACTATCCAGGGCGCGGCGCACGGAGCCGTTGAATTGCTGTAATACTTCGATTGCTTCTTCACGCGACAGGTTGGCTCTGGTCATCAGCAACGCCACTTTCAAATCATTTCCTGATTCGGCGAAGACGCGGGCGGCTTCCTCGCTACTCAAGCCGGTTTCTTCTGCCAGAATCGCTTGAGCGCGGCGGCGTAACTTCTCATTGGTTGCTTTCAAATTCGACATCAGATTGCTGTAGACCAAGCCACGTCGAATCATGGTTGCCGTCGAAAGTATATTCAAGACCATCTTCTGCGCGGTTCCTGCTTTCATGCGTGACGAACCGGCGATGACCTCAGCCCCAACAACCGGAACAATCGCAACTTCGGCAACTTCGGTCATCCGTGAGCCTTCATTACAAGTGATGCAGATGGTTGTTGCGCCAATCTCTTTCGCGTATTCAAGAGCGCCAAGCGTGTACGGTGTGTTGCCGTTTGCAGAGATGCCGACAACCGCATCGGCTGAGGTAAGGTTGGCGGCTTGCAAATCAAGCGCGGCTTGGGTGGGATTGTCTTCGGCGGCTTCTACAGCGTTGCGGAGCGCCATATCGCCACCCGCGATGATGCCCTGAACAAGGTCGGGCGATGTGCCGAAGGTAGGCGGGCATTCGGAGGCGTCCAGTACGCCGAGCCGTCCGCTCGTCCCGGTGCCGATGTAGAATAATCGCCCGCCGGATTGCAAGCGATCAGTGATCAGGTCAACTGCCTGAGCAATTTGTGGCAGGACTAGGGCGACCGCTTCGGCAACTTTGCGGTCTTCCTGATTGATAAGGGTGACGATTTCCAGCGTCGAGCGACGGTCAATATCCCGCGTCGTGGGATTGGTCTGCTCGGTGACAGGTTTCTGCAAAGGTTCTTGAGCCTTCATCTTAATTAAGCAGGCAAAAGAGTGCGGATAAATTCATGAGGCGGAAGCAGCCGGTTTCACGCAAAGGCGCAAAGACAACGCCAGGAGGTAGAAAAACTCTGCGCCATGTTGTTTGCGCCTCGGCAGTGAAATTTACCATTTACGAAATCGGTCTTGCCGATTTTGCGTAGCGCAAAACTTATTCGTTGCTGGCATCCGTTTTCGCTTCCGGTTCGGGGGCAACCGGCGCGGATTTCGCGGCGGCGACGGCAGCCTTAGCGGCGGCGGCTTTGGCGGCAGCGCCTTTCTGGGTGCGAACATCAAGGTCACGGATACGCGCCGCTTTACCGCGCAGGTTCCGCAGATAGTAGAGTTTGGCGCGGCGAACACGACCGCGACGCACTACTTCAATCTTGTCTATAACGGTGGCGTGCAATGGGAAGATGCGTTCAACACCGATGCCGAAGCTGACTTTGCGAACGGTGATGCTTTCCCGAACGCCGGAGTGTTTGCGGGCAATGACAACGCCCTCAAAAACCTGAATACGTTCTTTATCGCCTTCTTTAATCTTGACGTGGACACGAATGGTGTCGCCCGACTTGAAAGCCGGAATATCACTGCGTAATTGTTTATTTTCAACCACTCCTACAACTAAGTTCATAGCTATCGTTCCTCAACTTTATAAAAATCTCTTTTATCAAACCGCCCTGAAATCAAGCATTTTACTCATCCTGATTTGCTGCTTCATCGAGCAAATCGGGGCGGCTCTTGCGGGTCTTTTCCATCGCCTTTTCGCGTCGCCATTTGTCAATCTCGGCGTGATGCCCGCCAAGCAATACATCCGGCACTTTCAAACCACGATACTCAGCCGGTCGCGTGTAGTGCGGACAATCGAGCAGCCCGTTGGAAAACGAATCCTGCGCGGCTGAATCCTCACAGCCAAGCGCCCCGGGAAGCAGTCGCGTCACCGCATCCACAATGACCATTGCCGGAATTTCCCCACCCGACAAGACATAATCACCGATGGAGATTTCATCCGTCACCAGATTTTCCACAACCCGCTCATCTATGCCTTCGTAGCGCCCGCAGATGAGCAGCAAGCGTTCCATTTCGGCAAATTCTTTCGCCGTCTCCTGCGTGAATCGTCGTCCTTGTGGCGACAGCAGCACAACGGGCATTTGTCCGGCGTTATGAGTCAATGTTTCAACGGCGCGAAACAACGGTTCCGGTTTCATCACCATGCCCGCGCCGCCGCCAAACGGACGATCATCAACCATGTGGTGGCGGTCAGCGGTAAAATCGCGCAAATCGTGGATGTGAAGCTCTAGTAAATTGGCTTCCACCGCCCGCCGAATAATGCCGAATTCAAAGACCCCGCGAAAAATCTCAGGAAATATCGTAATGATGTCGAACCGCATAACGGCAACCCGGGTCGTCCTGACCGCTTTCTCTATAACTCAAGCAACCCGGCAGGCGGCTTGACGACAATTTGCCCGGCTTCCAGATCAACTGTCGGGCAAATCTCATCAACAAACGGAATCATTGCCTCGCGTCCGTCCCTGAGTTCAACAACCAACACATCTGCGCCGCCGGTTCTCAGTAACTCTTTGACGCGCCCTATGCTTTCGCCGTCTGTGGTTACTGCCTGTAAACCGATGAGGTCATATTCGTAAAACTCATCATCGTCGAGTTCCCACGCCTCGGCGTCGCTGATAATCAACCGTCCGCCAACCAATTCTTCGGCGGCGGTCATGGTGTCTACGCCCTTGAATTTCAAAATCACCCGGTCTTTATGAAACCAGCGCTTTTCCAGCACAAGCGTCAACCGTGCGCCGTGCGCCGTGACAATAGTTGTTGCGGTGTTCTCCAGCGTCTGGAAGCGTTCGGGAAAGTCGGTCGCCATTTCGCAAGCCACTTCGCCGCGAATGCCGCGAGCTTTGACAAGGCGGGCAATCACCACTTCATCGTCTGCCAGAATGCTTGCGCTCGCTTTTGCCACTATTCCAAAATCTCAAGCACAAATCGCTTCTTGAGTTTCATTCCCGCGCCTCGCAGGATGGTTCGCATCGCCCGTGCCGTGCGCCCCTGTTTACCGATGACTTTGCCCAAATCCTGGGGGGAAACGCGCAGTTCAAGAACTATCGTTGCTTCACCGTCTATTTCGCTGACGGATACCTCATCAGGATTATCTACAAGAGCTTTCGCTACTGCCTCGATAACTTCTCTCAATGAACCATCGTCTGCCATTTTCTGCGCCTCCTTCGGGTTGTGATAGAAGAGAAAGAAGACTCAGACAAGCAACGAGAAGCGATTCAACAGCCGCTTATGCGTAGGCGGGGCTGGCGCGTCATAACAACGACGCTGGCGCTACGCTTCGGCTTCCGCAGTGACCGTGTGACGCTTGATAATGCTGCGAACGGTTTCCGTCGGTTGCGCTCCGCACTTCATCCAGTAAGCAACGCGCTCCTGGTCGAGCTTGACCTCTGCCGGATTGCGGCACGGGTCATAGTAACCGACAGCTTCAACGAAACGTCCGTCGCGCTTCGAGCGTTTTTCCGCCACTACGATTCTGTAAAAGGGCTTCTTCTTCGCGCCCATCCTCGTCAATTTGATTGCTAACAAAATTCCACCTCCAAATGCTACTGCTAAAAACGATTCAGCAATGAATCCACTGGTTCAATGCGCCGTTGGCGCGAATGAAAAGATATTACCTACACCGTACATTTCTGACACCGAATAGTAGAAGCGTCGGACATTATATACTAAATTCCGGTTTACCGCTTCTTTTTCTTTTTCTTACGCTTGGTTGCCTTGCGCCGGACACTGCCGCCCCTGCCAGCCAGCCCGCCTGCCAGCCCGCCTAAATTGCCAAGCCCGCCCATCATGCTGCTCATACCGCCGGAAGTCATCATCCGCATCATCTTTCGCATCTCCGTATATTCGTTAATCATTTGATTGATTTCCTGTACGGAAGTGCCGCTACCCTTGGCGATGCGTTTGCGCCGTGAAGCATTCAAAATATTATGGTCGCGCCTCTCAGCCGGGGTCATCGAATTGATGATGGCATCGGTCAATTTCAGCTTTTGCTCCATTTCGGCATTCTGTTCGGGAGACATCTTAAAACCGCCAAACAGCCCCGAAGGCAACATATCAAGCAATTTGTCGAATGAACCGAGACGACGCACCTGACGCAGTTGATTGCGGAAGTCTTCGAGAGAAAACTCATTCTTCATCAACTTGCGCTGCATCTCCAGCGCCTCTTGTTCATTAACTTCCGATTGCACCTTTTCGATGAGCGACAAAACATCGCCCATCCCCATAATGCGTTGTGCGATGCGGTCGGGATAGAACTGCTCAATGGCGTCGTATTTTTCGCCAACACCGATAAATTTAATCGGTTGTCCGGTAACTTCTTTGATGGAGAGCGCCGCGCCGCCGCGTGTGTCGCCGTCCATCTTGGTCAAAATTACGCCGGTTAGTCCAAGTCGTTCATGAAATTGTTGCGCCGAATTGACGGCATCCTGTCCGGTCATCGAATCAGCAATAAAGATAATTTCGTTGGGCTGCGTCTCCTGCTTGATGCGGTCAAGCTCGGTCATCAACTCTTCGTCAATGTGCAACCGTCCTGCCGTGTCAATCAGCAGCGTGTCATAGCCGGTCAACTGGCATTCGCGCACGGCGGCGCGTACCAATTCGAGCGGGTCGTTGATTTCGGGCAGCTTCAACGCAGGTTGTTTGATGGCTTCAGCGATGATTTCGAGTTGCTGGCGGGCGGCGGGGCGATAAACGTCAACGGAGACTAACAGCGGGCGGCGTTTTTGCGTTTCGGCAAGCAGTTTAGCGAGTTTGCCGGTGGTCGTGGTCTTGCCGGAGCCTTGCAAACCGACAATCATGATCACGTTCGGCACACGCTTGGTAAAGATAATCTGCGTCGAAGTGCCGCCAAGCATCTCCACCAATTCGTCATAAACAACCTTGACGACCTGCTGATCAGGCGATAGCGAGCCCATCACTTCCTGCCCTAATGCCTTCTCTTTGATGCGGTCAATGAAAGCCTTGACGACTTTGTAATTCACGTCAGCTTCCAGCAGAGCAATACGGATTTCCCGGAGCGCCGCTTCAATGTGCGCTTCGGTCAAGCGTCCCTGCCCGCGAAGGTCTTTCAGGACTTTTCGTAATTTGTCGGAAAGCGCTTCAAACATGACAAAACTACCCTTATAAAGACAAACCGTTAGACTATAATGCACAGCCGGTTCTGTCAAGAACGGATGTGACTTGACAATCAGGATACGGGTTTTGTATGCTGCTCGTTCATTTTCTCTATAGAAAAATTGAGGATACGCATCATGGGAACATTCATACCGAGCGGCAAGAATCTGGAAGCGAGCCGCAAGTGGCATTTGATTGACGCCGAAGGCAAAACTATCGGGCGTTTGGCATCGGAAGCCGCGAAATTGTTGATGGGCAAACACAAAACGACCTTTACGCCGTTTCTTGATATGGGCGATCACGTCGTTGTCATCAATGCCGAAAAAGCCGTCTTTACGGGTAATAAACTGCAACAGAAATTCTATCGCCATCACACGGGCTGGCCCGGTGGGCTGAAAGAAGTGTCCGCACAACGCCAGATGCAGATTCACCCGGAGCGTGTGTTGGAATCGGCTATCAAAGGAATGCTGCCGAAAAATACCATTGGCAAGCACATGGGCAAAAAGCTGAAAGTCTATGCCGGTACGGACCATCCGCATCAGGCGCAACAGCCGCAGCCGTTTGAACTTTAATGTTAATGATTCGCCTGTTGCCGCAAAGCAACACGGCAGAGTTATTGCAAATCGTTGATTTATCAGGAGATTCGCTAAGTGGCAGATACCATTCAAAACTATGGAACCGGGCGGCGCAAGAGTGCGACGGCGCGGGTTTATATCCAGCCCGGAACGGGACAGATTCGCGTCAACAAGCGCGAATTTGAAGAATACTTTAAGAACGAAACGCACCGCATGATTATTCGTCAGCCGTTGCAGATGACCGACTCGCTCAACCGCATTGATATTGTCGTCACGGTTGATGGCGGCGGTCCGTCGGGACAGGCAGGCGCAGTGCGTCACGGCATCACCCGCGCTTTAATGGAACTGAATCCCGAATTTCGCGCTCGCTTGAAGAAAGCCGGATTCGTCACCCGCGACCCGCGTGGCAAAGAACGTAAGAAATACGGACAGCGCGGCGCTCGTGCCAGATTCCAGTTCTCGAAACGCTAATTTTCAGTAGTCCGTAGTCCGTAGTGCTTAGTCCGTAGAAAAAGATGAACCGCACACTACTAACTAAGCACTACGGACTACGGACTAAGCACTAATCCATTATCGGCTTGAGTGATTGGTTGTTCTCCAACCGGGGACGGCAGCCGATGAGTACATAAACCTTTCAAGGAGGCAAGTTTGGCTACAACCGTAACGATGAAAGAACTGCTCGAAGCCGGTGTCCATTTCGGGCATCAGGTAAGGCGGTGGAATCCGAAGATGAAAGAATATATCTTCGGCGAACGCAATGGCATTTACATCATTGATCTGCAAAAGACGCAAAAACTTTTCAAAGATGCAGTAAAATTTGTTTCGCAGTCCTCAATGGACGGCAAAGCCTTTATGTTTGTCGGCACAAAACGACAGGCGCAGGATGCCGTTGAAGAAGAAGCGAAACGCTGTAGCCAGTTTTACGTCAATCAACGCTGGCTCGGCGGCTTGCTCACGAACTTCCAGACCGTACAGAAGTCCATTCAGAAAATGAAGGACATCGAAGCCATGCGCGAAGACGGGCGCTATGACGGGTTGACCAAAAAAGAGCGTCTGGAATTTGACCGCGAACATGAATCATTAGCTAAGAACCTCTCCGGCATCCGCGATATGCGCCGTCTGCCGGATGTCATCTTCATTATTGATTCCAATAAAGAAGAGATTGCCGTCAAGGAAGCCAACAAACTCGGTATTCCGGTTGTCGCTATCGTTGATACGAACTGCAATCCCGATGGCATTGATTACATCGTGCCGGGAAATGACGACGCGCTCAGAGCCGTCAGACTCTTTGCCGCCAAGATGGCAGATGCCGTTATCGAAGGTCAGCAGATGCTCAAGGAAGGCGCAGATGGAGTTGAGGGCGAAGAAACAGCAGAAGGCGTTGATGCTACGGCACAGCCGAGCGATGCGCCGCGTGACCGGCGTGACCGCAGCAGAGGCGGGCGTGGCGGACGCGACCGTGACCGCCGCCGTACTACCTATGTGCCGCAGGGTGCGCCGCCGCTTCCCGATATGACGGCTTTGATTGATGAAGTAGCAGCGACTCCGGCTCCGGCTGACGCGCAGGCAGCAGCGGCAACTACCGGGGCAGCAACACCGGAAGTCGCGGCTCCGGCAACTACCGAGGCGGCAACGCCGGAAGCAGCGGCTCCGAGCGCGACAGAATAAATTTTTACCAATTAAAGATGAAGACGAAAGGCGGAAAAGGATTCATCTTTCCGCCTTTCCTTTATACAACGACGATTCCCCAGTGAACGGCATAAACTAAGAGAACGAGATTTTTACGAGAGGCAGGTTTTATAATGGCAAATCCAGTTACACCAGCAGCAATTAAAGCATTACGCGAGAAGACCGGCGCGGGCATGATGGAGTGCAAAGGGGCGCTCACCGAAGCCGAAGGCAACGAAGAGAAAGCGATTGAGATTCTTCGCAAACGCGGACTGGCAACCGCCACCAAGAAATCGGGGCGGGTCGCCGCCGAAGGTCTGGTTGATTCCTACATTCACGCCGGCGGCAAAATCGGCGTTCTCGTTGAGGTCAACTGCGAAACCGATTTCGTAGCGCGTGGTGAAGAGTTCCGCTCTTTCGTTCACGACTTGGCGATGCACATTACCGCCGCCGAACCGCGATATACGACGAAAGAAGAAGTGCCGGAAGATATTCTGGCGAAAGAGCGAGAAATTGCTCTCGCCGCCGCCAAAGCCGACCAGAAGAATGCCAACAAACCGGATCAGGTCTTTGAAAAGATTGTCGAAGGCAGATTGACCAAATACTATCAGGAGACCTGCCTGATGGAGCAGCCTTACGTCAAAGATCAAAACATCAGCGTCGGCGATCTGGTGCGGCAGATGATCTCCAAGACCGGCGAGAATGTCAAAGTTCGTCGCTTTATCCGCTTCAAGATGGGCGAAGGCTTAGAGAAACGCTCCAGCGATTTAGGCGCTGAGGTTCAGGAACTGCTCGGCGGCAATTAAGCCAGTGATGAAAGCCTCTCAATTGAGAGGCTTTTTTGTATCTGAAGAAAGGCAGAGTTTAAGTGAGGAAAAAGTTCAGAGTACAGCCTGCAAGCTGAAAGTCTTCGCTTGCTGACATCAGCCTGTAGGCTGTACTCTGAATCTGCCCTTTTCCCCTACGTTGAACAACTAACAAATATAATTTTACGGAAGTAACCCCTATGTCAGCACAACAACCCGCGCAACCCAAGACCGCGTATAAACGCATTTTGTTGAAAATATCCGGCGAAGCCTTAATGGGCGAACAGAGTTTCGGCATTGACCCGGCGATGATTAACCGCATTGCCGCCGAAGTGAAAGATGTCCACGCCCTCGGCGTCGAAGTGGCAATTGTCGTCGGCGGCGGCAATCTCTTTCGCGGCGTGGCGCTGTCGGCAAAAGGCATGGATAGAGCGTCGGCGGATTATATGGGAATGCTGGCGACGATTATGAATTCGCTGGCGATGCAGGACGCGCTGGAAAAGCAGAACATTTTTACGCGGGTAATGACGGCGATTGAAATGCATCAGGTCGCTGAACCCTTCATTCGCCGTCGCGCCATTCGTCATTTGGAAAAAGGTCGGCTGGTAATCTTTGCTGCCGGGACGGGCAACCCGTACTTTACCACCGATTCGGCGGCGGCGCTCCGGGCGTTGGAGATTAAAGCTGATGTGATTATGAAAGGCACTAAGGTTGACGGTATCTATACTGCTGACCCGAAACTTGACCCGACAGCGAAGATGTTTGACCGCATTTCCTATCTCGACGTGATTCAACGCGATTTGAAGGTGATGGATACCTCGGCAATCAGCCTGTGCCGCGAGCGTAATCTGCCGATTCAGGTCTTTAACCTGTATACATCGGGCAACATCGCCCGTGCTGTCAGTGGCGAAAAAGTTGGCTCCATCGTCTGCGATTGCGAGTCAACGATGATGGAAGTTTAGGGAGTTTTAGAGTTCAGGAGTTAATGAGTTACAGAGTTTAGGAGTTGGAGAGTTAGGAGAATTAAATTTCAATGCATGAGCGAAGGTTTTAAGAGTATTCAGCAACAACCTTCTGCTTAAAACAAAATTCTTCTTCTAAACTTATCTCAAACTTTTCAAATTCTTGAACTCCCAAACTCCCAAACCCTGTAAACTTTTATAAGGCTTGCAATAATCGTTACAAAAATTCAAAATCAACAATCCAAAATTCGATATTCGGAGAATAAGCATGGAGATTAAAGATGTCATAAACGACGCCCGCCGACGGATGGATAGCGCCGTCGAAGATGTGCGAAAAAAACTGGCGTCGGTTCGTACCGGCAAAGCCTCAGTCAATCTGCTCGATAATATCACGGTCGAATACTATGGTACGCCGATGCCTTTGAATCAGGTGGCGACGATTCACGCCCCGGAAGCAACCATGCTGACGGTGCAACCGTTCGATGCTTCGCAACTGAACATCATCGAAAAGGCGGTGCGGGCTTCGGATTTGGGCTTGAATCCCTCGAACGATGGCAAGCTGATTCGGGTGCCGATTCCGCCGCTTACCGAAGAACGCCGCAAGCAGTTTGTGAAATTCGTTCACGAAATTGCTGAAGAACACCGTACAGCGATTCGCAATGTGCGACGTGACGGCAACGACCATCTGAAAAAGATGCTCAAAGATAAACAGATTTCAGAAGACAACGAGCGTGACGCTCTGGATCAGATGCAGAAATTGACCGACCAGCACATCGCCAGATTGAACGAACTGGCAGACCAGAAAGAGAAAGATGTGATGAAGGTATAAGACCTTGCGGGATAATGGATTCAGAGAAAGAGCAGGGCGGTTTTTTCCCCTGCTCTTGCTGTTTTCACTTGCGCTTTTTGGCTTTCACCTGTTTTTTGAGCCGTTCCAACTCTTCACGCAAAGCGGCGTTTTCGGCTTCTGCTTTCGTTAGCTGGTCTTTTGTTTGTGCAGCGAGGTTTTCTGCCTTTGCAGCGCGTTCTGCTCCGGTGGGAATGATGTTGCCTCCGAGATCACACCAGCGCAACCACGTTTCTGACAAGGTTTCATAGACTCCCTGCCACAGCGTCAAACTCAATCCGACTTCCGGCAGTTGAAAATCTTTCCGCTGCCGGTAACGTCTGCCAAAGCCGCGTTCATAGACGCGCAGCAGAACATCGCCCAAGACCTTGAACCGATCATAGACGACATAATAGGTCACGTCCATCTTCGCATAGCGGCGCAATTTTTCGCCCATCTCGCCGCCTTTACGATTGGAGACGATTTCGACAACCACTTCCGGCGCTTTCTCAAACTCCCAGATGAAGTACGAGCGATGCTCTTTGGCGTGCCAATCTTCATGCGGCTGCACGTCAAGGCTTAAAAACATATCCGGCACTAAGGGCGGCAGAAAGGGCGATTGAAAAACCCCAACATTGGCATCAGCAAGAAATTTCCGACCTTCAGCCGATGCCTCTTTACTTACCGGGGGTGGCGTCCAGCTACTGTAAAGCGGTTCAACCAACAGCCGCTGCTCCTTCGCGGAATACATATTGTCCGCAGACTCGTCATCCTCCGTGACAAGGTTCTGCACGATTTCGTCCCAATCATACGGCAGGTCAATTAAAGCTCGTGACATGGCTTTTGCTCTCACTAATGATTTTGCTACGGTCATTAGTCTAAAGGCGATGGTGTGACGCTGCAAGGGCTTGTTTCCGGCAAAGCAGCAAACAAGGGCAAGTAAACGGGCGTTTTGCTGTGCGCTGAGAAGTCACAAAACTCCAAGTTACCTGTGGCGCTTTTAACTTCGATTTTACCTTGTAATTCTGAATTGGGGTTGCACGACAGGCGGCTTTTCGTTCTAATACAGAGGTTTCAAATCAGCCGGTCTTTCGAGCTACCTCCTCCGCTCTGAAGCCGAGTCAATCAACAACTGTATGCCGTCGGTCTGTTTGCTCAACAAAGGCTGGCAGTTTAACGAAATCTGTTCTCGGATGTGGAAAAATGAATAATTTTGACCTTATCGTAATCGGTTCAGGACCCGCAGGACAACGCGCCGCCATTCAGGGCGCAAAACTTGGCAAGCGCGTCGCCCTTATCGAAAAGCGCGAAGTCGTCGGCGGCGCGTGCATCAACACCGGGACGATTCCTTCCAAAACTATGCGCGAAGCCGTGCTGCATTTGTCGGGCTATCGCTATCAGGGCATCTACGGCATCAATTATCGCGTCAAGGATAAAATCAGCGTCGCGGATCTGTCGTTCCGCGTGCAGCACGTCATCAAGACCGAAGTGGACGTAACCAACGCCCAATTATCACGCAATGGCATTGAAGTCATTGCCGGCGCTGCCAGCTTTGTCAATGCCAATACCTTGCGCGTTGACAACTCACGCGGGCAGGCTGAATACAGCGCCGACGTTATCATCATTGCCACCGGCACAAAACCAGCGCACTCCGATAAAGTGCCGCTCAACAACCGCACAATTATCAACAGCGATCAAATCTTTGCGCTGGCGGCAATCCCGAAGACCTTGATTGTGGTTGGCGGCGGCGTTATCGGCGTCGAATATGCTTCGATGTTTGCCGTGCTTGGGGTGCGTGTTATCCTCATTGAGAAGATGGGCAGATTGCTCAGTTTCGCCGATCAGGAAATTATTGAAACCCTCTGTTATCACTTGCGCGATAATCGCGTTACCCTGCGATTGAACGAAGAGGTGGACACGGTTGAAGAGATGCCCGACGGCACGGTAGTCGCCAATCTGCAAAGCAGAAAGAAGATCTCCGGCGACGCCTTGCTCTATGCCATCGGGCGACAGGGCAACACCGAAGATTTGCACCTCGCGGCGGCGGGCTTGGAAGCCGATTCACGCGGGCGCATCACGGTCAATGAGAATTACCAGACCGCGCAGCCGAATATCTATGCCGTTGGCGACATTATCGGCTTTCCGCAACTCGCTTCGGTTTCGATGGAGCAGGGGCGGCTGGCTGTCGGACACGCCTTCAAAGCCAGGCTGACCAGCGACCCGGCAAACTACCCTTACGGCATCTACACCATCCCGGAAATTTCCTTCGTCGGCAAGACCGAAGAGCAGTTGACTGACGAAGATGTGCCGTATGAAGTCGGCGTTGCCTATTACCGCGAAATTGCGCGAGGGCAGATTCGCGGCGATACGACGGGGCGATTGAAGATTATCTTCCACCGCGAAACCCGCGAAGTTCTCGGCGTTCACATCATCGGCGAAGGCGCGGCGGAACTCCTGCACATCGGGCAGGCGGTGATGACCCTGAAAGGCACAGTTGATTATTTCGTCAATACGGTCTTCAACTACCCGACGCTGGCGGAATGTTACAAGGCTGCCGCTTTCAACGGTATTAACAAACTATCACGTTTCAGCGAAGCGGCGGCAGATTGAAGCTATTGTCGCTCTTTGTTTTGTTGCCAGTGTCTTGTACACAAAAGATACTGATTTGAGGTCATATTATGTCGCTCACCATAGGCGTACTTGCCGCCGATAACATCGCCGTCGGGCTTGTCGAAAATCATCAGATTGTTGGTACGGTCAGCCTCTACCCGGAACAACGTCACCACCACGACGCTTTTGAAGGAATGCACGCCGAAACCATCGTGCAACACATTCAACAGCAGATTGACGCGGTGCGCGGCGGGCAGGAAATTGCCGCCGTCGGGCTTGGGTTGGCGGGCATTACTAAAGACGGGCTGGTTGAAGAATCGCCCAATCTACAGCAAATTAAAGGGCATAACTTAGGCGCAATGCTCGCCGATTCGCTCACAGCGGCTGGGCTGAACGCCCCTGTAAAAGTCTTGAACGATGCCGATGCCATTGCCGCCGGTATCGCCGCTACACGCGGGCATCTCGACAAAATCATCCGCGTCTGGTTTCTGGGAAATGGTATCGGCTACGGGCGTTATCCGCACACTGGCGGCATATTGGAAGGTGGTCACACGGTTGTATCGCTTGACCCGAAAGAGAGATTCTGTAGCTGCGGCGGTATTGGACATCTGGAAGGCATAATGGGCTATCGCGCCATGCGTCTGCGATTTTTAGACCTCGAACCGGAAGAGGTTTTCCAGGAAGCGCAACAAGGCGACGAACGATGCCGGAACTTTGTCGAACTCTGGCACCGGGCGTTAGCCGCCGCAACCGCTACCAGCATTCATCTGGTCGGTTCCGGCAAATTCTATATTACAGGACCGAATGCTCAATATCTGCAAGTTCAAATGATGCAAACCTATCTCGATGAAATGGTAACGATGAGTCTATTGCGCGGCAGTTCTCTGGAAATCATCACCACTGGCAATGAAGATGCAATTGTCGGCGCGGCTGTCAGCGCCGCGCAAGCCTATGGCATCGAATCATAACGCCCTTGCCCCTTATACAATATCCATTGCCGTTTCTGGTTTCCCGATGCGAGAATGGATAATTGACAAGGGGCAAGGTTTTGCGCTTTTCTCTACTGCTTAAATCAAGCTGTCAATAGGTGTGTATTCTAAGCCCTGATCGCGGGCGACTGCTTCATAGACACATTTGCCTTTGTAGGTATTGACGCCATTCTTCAAATGCGGGTCTTGCTTGATGGCTTCGACAACGCCGAGATTCGCCAACTTCACGGCAAAAGGCATCGTTACATTCGTCAGCGCGAAGGTTGACGTGCGCGGCACGGCTCCCGGCATATTCGCCACGCCGTAATGCAATACGCCATCAACAAAATAGGTCGGGTCGCTGTGCGTCGTCACTGTAGTTGTTTCGATGCAACCGCCTTGGTCTACTGCTACGTCTACGATCACCGAAGCCGCGGGCATGGTCTTGAGCATACCCCGCGTCACCAGTTTCGGAGCCGCCGCTCCATGTACCAGCACACCGCCGATAACCAGATCGGATTCGGCAACCGATTCGGCAATCGTATACGGGTTCGATGCTAAGGTGCGGATGCGGCTGCCGAAGATGTCATCAAGATAGCGCAATCTGTCCAAATCGCGGTCAATCATCGTCACCGCCGCGCCAAGTCCGACAGCCATCTTGCAGGAATTCGTGCCAACCACGCCGCCACCGATAATCGTCACCCGCGCCGGAGCAACACCGGGAACCCCGCCGAGCAACACGCCACGCCCGCCGTTTATCTTTTCCAGATAGTACGCGCCGACCTGCACCGCCATTCTGCCCGCCACTTCGCTCATCGGCGTTAAAAGCGGCAGCAAGCCTTTATTATCGGTCACGGTTTCATAAGCGACGCCGGTTGTGCCGGTATTTAGCAGCGCCTTGGTCAGTTCAACCGCCGGGGCAAGATGCAGATAGGTGAAGAGCAACAGGTTTTCACGCAGGAAACCATATTCCGCCTGAATTGGCTCTTTGACCTTGACGACCATATCGGCGCGTCCCCACGCTTCTGCCGCCGTGTCAACAATCTGCCCGCCCGCGCCGACGTATTCCGTATCGGTGATGCCGGAACCTTCACCGGCAGATTTTTGTACGAAAACGCTATGTCCGGCGCTTGTGAGCGCCTTTACTCCGGCAGGCGTCAGCCCGACGCGGCTTTCATTATCTTTTACCTCTTTTGGTAATCCGACAATCATAACTTTCTCCTTGTAGAACTTGAAAAAATCAATCTCGCAAGATATTCGTTACTTCATAGATTTCAACGCGCTTGTCGCCGACGATTTGGTAAGCGTCGCCCATACTCTGCGCCAGTTCGGTCTGTCGAAACGCTAGCATCGCCGCTTCTGATTCCCAGACATAAACCGCGCCGATTTCGCCGGTCTGTGAATCGCGCAGATAATACTTCTGAATGAGTCCCGGTACTTCCTTAAAACGCGCCGAGCGTTCTTTCAATAATCGTGTGACTTCTGCTTCCGGTAAATTGCTTTTGAATTTTGTCGTCTGAATGATTGGCATAAATCTACATGGTCAATATGTCTACATAGCCGCGTAGCGGCAGCGCGAATTTAGCCCAGTCTTTTAAGGCTGGGATTGCCGTGCGTTTTGTTCACAGCGTCGCGTCAGCGACGGTTGAATCTTGCTTTGTTCAAGGATTCAACCGTCGCTGACGCGACGAAATACGATAATGATCCTATCCCGTGCTTGAAAGACACGGCTAAACTCATCCTGTCGCTACGCGACCAATTTAATGCAAACTGCTTTTCTGCCGTTCGTCGCCGCTCTGCGGATGTCCGGATGCAAGTCGCTAGGCGACCCATTTAATTGCAAACTGCCTTCTGCCTTCTGCTTTCTGCTTGCTACTCGGTGTCTATCTGCGCTCGTTGCAGCTTGCCGGAATAATCTACATAGACGCTCTTCCATTCGGAGAAGATGTCAAGTGCCTGGGTGCCACCTTCGCGGTGTCCGTTGCCGGTCGCTTTTGTACCGCCGAATGGCAGATGCACCTCTGCGCCGATGGTTGAGGCGTTGATGTAGAAAATACCTGTAAACATATCTTCCATTGCCCGGAAAGCGCGGTTCACATCTTTTGTATAAATTGACGCAGAAAGCCCGTATCTCACATTGTTGGCAATTTCGATAGCATCTTCCAGATCGCGGCATTCAAGAATCGAAACCACGGGTCCGAAAATCTCTTCCTGAGCGATTCGCATTTCCGGTTTCACGCCGCCGAAGATCGTCGGTTCAATGAAATAACCGTGTTTCAAATCGCCTTTTGTAGCGCGATTGCCGCCGCAGAGCAACTTCGCTCTGTCTTCGGTCTTGCCGATTTCGATGTAGCCCAGAATCTTGCTCATCGCTTCGCCGTTGATAACCGGACCGATATCGGTTTTGGCGCTTAAGCCATTTCCTAAGCGCAGACCCTTTGCCCCTTCGACGAGCATATCGGTAAATTTCTTTGCCACTTTCTTATGAACAACCACGCGGGATGCGGCGGTGCAGCGTTGTCCCGATGTACCAAATGCGCCCCACAATACGCCTTCTACGGCAAGCGTCAAATCAGCATCTTCCATAATCATAATGACATTCTTGCCGCCCATTTCGAGCGAGCAAATCTTGTCATTTTGCGCGGCTGCCGTCGCCACAATGCGCCCGGTTTCCGTTGACCCGGTGAACGAGATTAAGCGCACATCTTTATGATTCGTCAATGCCGCGCCTGCCGCTTCACCATAGCCGGAAACGATGTTGACCACTCCCGGTGGCAAGCCCGCATCAATCAGCGCATCAACAAAGTTGTAAGTTGAAAGCGGCGTGTCTTCAGCAGGTTTGATAACTACGGTATTGCCGCACACCAGAGCGGGCAGAATCTTCCACGACGGAATAGCCATGGGGAAATTCCAAGGCGTGATGAGTCCGCAAATGCCAATTGGTTCACGCGAACACATGGCGTATTTGTTCGGCAATTCAGCTTTTGTCGTGAAGCCGTGCAGACGGCGACCTTCACCGGCAATGAAGTAGGTCATATCAATCGCTTCCTGCACATCGCCGCTTGTCTCTTTAAGGATTTTACCCATTTCGCGGGTCATCGCCCGGGAGTATTCGTCTTTGCGTTGAATGAGAATTTCACCGGCTTTGAAGAGAATTTCAGCGCGACGTGGTGCGGGCGTTTTGCGCCAGCCGTTGTAGGCTTCTTTAGCGGCGGCAACAGCGCGGTTTACATCATCGGCATTGGAAGCGGGAAAGCGCCCGACGAGTTCGCGGGTGTCTGCCGGATTGCGATTTTCGATATAGTCGCCGGATGTGGGAGCGACCCATTCGCCGCCGATATAATTGCATTCAGTACGTTGCAGTTTTACTTTTGCTGCGGGTTTAGCCATATAAATTTTTCCTCCGTTGGTTTGTAAATAAATTGTGGAATAAGCAATGCCGTCGCCTGTGCGGGCAGTTTATGACAGACAAAACAGTTAGTCTTGTCAGGCGGTCTGCCCTTTTTCGGGTGATGCTCCGGCATCGGTTTTACGGTTGAATCGGGCGCGTGACAGGGAAAACAGCTTTGTGGTTCGGTCTTGTCGGTAATGCCGGCGTGTTCCGGCACGGCTGCCATCGGTTTGGCTTTGCGCCCGACAAGGGAAAGATAAACGAAGATACCAATAATGACGAGAACACCGATTGCGAAGTAGAGGTCTTTTCGCTTCATAACAATTTGCTGGCGCGTTTGCTGCGCCGTTGCGAGCCTTCTTAAAAAGCGAATCTAACAAAAAAGCGCACAAAAGGCAAAAGCGGCACGGCAACTACTTCTCAATGTAGACTTTTCGCATCACTACAGGCGACATCGGTTTATCCGCCGGTCCGGTTGCGACGCCGGCGATTTTATCAACCACTTCCATGCCTTCGCTAACTTTGCCGAAGATAACGTAAGCAAGTCCCCCCAGGTTTCGGAATGGCATGGATTGGTGCATGATGAAAAATTGACTATTGGCGGTTTCCGGTCTGCCTTTGTTTGCCATCGCCACCATACCGCGCAAGTACCCGCCTTGCTGGTAAAGCGGCGCATTACGGTTAATCTCATTCGGCAGAGGTTTGCCGTCAGCTGTTTCGCCGCCCGTGCCGTTGCCCATCGGGTCGCCGCCCTGAATCATGAAATTTCGGATAACGCGATGAAACATCAGGTTGTTGTAGTAGCCTTTTTCAGCCAGAGTGCGAAAATTCTCCACGGTTTTGGGCGCGTCATCAGCCAGCAATTCAAATTTGATTTTGCCCATATTGGTTTCAAGGACGGCGGTTTGCAACTTGGTCTTTGGCGCGGCAGGAGCCGCTTGATTGCCGTTCGCTTGCGCCGGTGTTGACGACGTAGGTTGAGCCGGTTGATTGTTGTTCTGCGGCGGTGGCGTAGTGGTACAAGCAGAAAACAGAAACAGCGAACAACAAACAAGAAAGAAGTGAAGACGTAAAGCAGATAATGTTTTGACCAAATGAACTCTCCAAATGTAAGGAACAGCTTGATAAGCTGAAGCTCTCTTCCTGGGTACGCACACATCTTGTGTGCTTTGCCGTGGGCTACAGAAGCATTTGTGATAAAGGAAAGCTGCCGTTTACTCAGCCCTGCACGCTTCCAGCGTGCATACCCAGGACTTCTCAAACTACATCTAAAAAATGATTCTGCTCATTGATTCGTCCAAGGCGAGCCTTTCAACTCAACGACATTGCCTTCAGGGTCTTTCAAATAGATTGACGGTCCTTCGCCTTCTGCGCCGTAGCGAGAGGCAATCTCTCCGGCTTCGACGTTTTGCGTTTTCAGGTAAGCCAGAATCGCCTCGCCGTCAAACGGTTCAACGCGCAGGCAGAGATGATCCATATTGCGCCCTTCGGCTCCCGGTGGCGCACCGCCCATCATGCCTAACTTTCCACTGACCGGAACAAGGTCAATCAAGGAGCGTCCGGCTCTCAGTTGAATCAGACCAATCTCTTCCTGTCGTCGTTCAATGCCGCAGCCCAGTACGTCGCAATAAAACCGCAGCATCGCGTCAAGGTCAGTGACGCGCAGCACGACATGATCAATTTCGCGGATTTGTATCATCTTGAGCCTCTCATTGCGTCGCGTAATTGACTCTTCTTCATACCACTTCAATTTTTCACTCGATATTTGATTGCTACACAACCGGTTTTGTAGGTTTTGCATTCAATCAATTCTAAATCAATCTGCTGACTCATTTCATAAAAAAGGGGAATCCCCAAACCGAGCAGAACCGGATGCAGGTTTACTCTAACTTCATCAATTAAATTTGCCTCGAAAAGCGGTTTTGCCAACAAGCCGCCACCCAGAATAAAAATGTCTTTGCCTTCCTGGTTTTTCAACTTGCGAATGAACTCAACGGCATCTTCCTGAATGAGCTCCACATTCTTATCCGAGCTTTCTTTCAAGGTGTGCGAAAGAAGATAATTTTTCACGCCAGGATAAGTTGGGAAAGGCTTACTGCTTTTCAGCACCGGCTCGTAAGTTTTGCGCCCCATTACAACCGCATCAATTGTCTGCCAAAATTCTGTCAATTCGGCACTCGCTTCCTCACCTGATAGCAACCAATCAACCGCACCATCCTTGCGGGCGATGTAATTATCGAGGCTGTTGGCAACGCTGAATGTTACTTTTCGCATTTTGCGCTCTCTACATTATGCCGTTGCGGGTTTGAATCATCGTGCGCCTCTCTCACTTTGCCGCGTGATTGCAGACATAGTTAATTAAGGTGCGAATCGCCACACCTGACGGACCACGCGCCGCGTAGGGTTTGCGCTCGTTCTCCCAAGCGGTTCCGGCAATGTCGAGATGCACCCAAGGCGTATCTTCGGCAAAGTGACGTAAAAACCAGCTTGCCGTAATCGTGCCGCCATAACGCCCGCCGGAATTCTTAATATCGGCAATGTCGCTCTTAATTAACTCGTTATAGTCATCATCCATCGGCAGTTGCCAGAACCGTTCACCAACCTCTTTCGCTGCCTGCCGGACTTCATCAATAAATTCCTGATTGTTACCCATAATGCCGACATTGACTGCGCCAAGCGCGATGGAAACCGCGCCGGTCAGAGTTGCTAAATCAATAATCTTTGTTGCGCCGAGTTTCCGCGCATAAGTGATGGCATCCGCCAGAATCAACCGCCCTTCGGCATCGGTGTTGATGACCTCAATGGTTTTGCCGCTCATTGCCCGCAAGACATCGCCCGGTTTATAAGCGCGACCTGATGGCATATTCTCGCTTGTCGGCATTACGCCAATGACATTGACACGCGGCTTGAGTTGAGCAATCGCCCGCATCGCGGCAAGGGTCGCCGCCGCGCCTGACATATCATACTTCATCTTCTCCATGCCCTCGGCGGGTTTGATGGAGATGCCCCCGGTGTCGAAGGTGATGCCCTTGCCGACAATCGCAATCACATCGGCATCATTGCCCATCGGTTCCGCGCCTTCCGGTTCATAGCGCAGCACAATCAACTTTGCCGGTTCGTCTGAGCCGCGAGCGACGCCAAGCAGCGCCCCCATGCCAAGTTCTTTCATGCGGGCTTCGTCGAGTACATCAATATCGAGTCCGTAGCGCGTCGCCACCTCTTTCGAGCGTTCGGCAAGTTCGGTGGGCGTCAGCGTCGAACTCGGCTCGTTTGATAGCTCACGCGCCATATTGACTGCATCGGCAATGATTTCGCCGCGTGCCGCGCCACGCGAGAGCGCCTCTTCCGCGCCTTCGGTTGTCGTCACCAGAATCAACTCTTCGATGCGCCGCTCTTCCTTCTTCTCGGTCTTGTACATATCCGGCTCGAAAAGTCCCATGAGCGCCCCTTCAACAACCGCCTGAGCGCTGCGCTCAAGGTCGAGTTGCGAACGCCGCAAAGTTGCCATTGAGCGCACGCCTTTACTTCGCAGATAGCGCGTCGCCGTGCCGGAGATTTTGCGAATCGTCTCAAAGGTCACATCATCGCGTTTGCCCGCGCCAATCAACAGCAAGCGTTTAGCGCGAAGGTTGCCGGGACGATAGAGAAAGAGCATATCGCCCTGCTTGCCGCGCATCTCATCGGTGCCAAGCATTTCGCTGATAATCCCGTTGGTGCGCTCGTCCAATTCCTTTAACGCGCCTTCATCGGCGGTGTCGCCTTCATAAATCATGACAACCAGCGCGTCGGCTTCCACATCATAAAATTTTGACTGATCTGCTCTAACTTCCATTTTGGTAAGAGTCCGTAGTCCGTAGTCCGTAGTCCGTAGTTTTTCGTTAGTGACGGAAAGGCAAAATCTAAAATTCCTGATGTAAAGACTACTGCGCTTTTCCGTATCAGCTAACAAATAACTATGGACTAGGAACCACGGACTACAGACTATTTGCTCCTTTCCTTTATTGCCGCACGCGCTTCGCGGTCGGCTTCACGACGGCGTTCCGTCTCTCGTTTATCGTATAATTTTTTACCTTTGGCAATCGCCAATTCCACTTTAATTCTGCTGTTTTTGAAGTACATCTTCGTCGGCACCAGCGTCAGCCCTTTTTCCTGAGCTTTGCCTGACAGGCGTTCAATCTCGCCTTTGTGCAGTAATAATTTGCGCGTCCGCGTCGGGGCGTGATTGTCTCGGTGTCCATGTGAATAAGGGCTGATGTGGACATTGAAAAGCCAGGCTTCGCCGTCGCGCACCTGCCCGTAACTGTCTTTGAGATTGCAACGCCCTTCGCGTATGGATTTCACTTCTGTACCCGTCAGCGCAATGCCGCATTCGTAGGTTTCAAGGATATGATAATTAAAGTAAGCCTCTCGGTTCGTGGCTACTGTTTTTTCACTGCTCATAACGAAAAAATTAGCGCGAGCCGAACCCTTCGCCCCACGCCTTAGCATAGAAATATATCCGATGCCTCTGTTCATGTCCAATTGCGAATCGCTTGCCTGCAAGAACCATAGCGACTACTATTTTCTCGTTTGATGAAAGAATATAAGTTAAAACCTGTTGGCGAGAGTGTGGCGAAAACTCCGGCGCTTTCCGTCTTTCTGCCGGTCTTCAATGAAGAAGAGAATCTTGACCTCTTGAATCGCAAACTCCGCGACGCTCTTGAACAACTGGGGCGCACTTACGAAATCATCTATGTTGATGATGGTTCGACGGACGGCAGCCTCAAGATATTGCGCGATTTGGCGGCGCGAGATGTGCGAGTGCGGGTGATTGCTTTGCGGCGCAATTACGGGCAGACGGCAGCAATGAGCGCCGGCATTGACCACGCTCGCGGCGACATTCTGATTCCGATGGATGCCGATTTACAGAACGACCCCCTGGACATTCAACGGCTGCTCGACAAACTTGATGAAGGCTATGACGTGGTTTCCGGTTGGCGCAAAGATCGCAAAGACAAGATGCTGACGCGGCGGTTGCCGTCGCAGATGGCGAATCGTTTAATCTCGGTCATTAGCGGCGTTCATCTGCACGATTACGGGTGCAGTTTGAAAGCCTATCGCCGCGACGTGATAACCGACGTAAAACTCTACGGCGAAATGCACCGCTTCATTCCGATTTATGCGACATGGGAAGGGGCGCGAGTCGCTGAAATCCCCGTCAATCACCATCCCCGACACGCCGGAAAGTCGAAGTACGGATTGTCGCGCACCATCAAAGTTGTTTATGACCTGATGACCATAAAATTCATGGCGAACTACTGGACAAAGCCGCTCTATATGTTCGGCGCTGCCGGATTCCTCTGCCTTGCTCTCTCTTTTCTTGCTTTTGTAGCGGCGCTCTATTATCGCTTTGTCGAAGGCGTACATCTGAACCGTATGCCACTGGCAACGCTGACCATGATTATGTTCGCAATGGGCGTGCAGTTCATCTTCATGGGCTTGATTGCCGAAATGGTCGTCCGCACCTATCACGAATCACAGGACAAACCAATTTATCTGGTGCGCGAAAAGATCAATTCGGATGAGTCTGGCGAGTCCAGCGAGTCTTGAGAGTCTTGAGAGTTTGGAGAGTTTGGGAGTGAGGAAAGCGCTATTATCCATTGTCCATTGATGTTCAGTGGTTCCCGTTGGGTTCCAATGCGGTCGCAATTGCAAAGCGACTACCGCATTCAGCAATGGACAATTGACAATGCTCCTACTCTATGAACTCTCCAGACTCTCCAGACTCTCCAGACTCGCTAGACTCGCCAGACTCGCTGGGCTCCCAGGACTGTTTCCTAGCCGGTATTCACATTCATAACCTAACGCAGCAGGAGACGATTGATAAAATTGGCAAGTTAATTACAGATGGTGACGCGCATTTTATGGCGGTGGTCAATGCTGCAAAGATCGTTGCCGCAACTAAGGACAGCGAACTACGCGACATTCTGCAACGCGCTGATATTGTGACGGCTGATGGAATGTCTGTTGTCTGGGCATCCCGGTATCTTCGGCAACCTCTGAAAGAGCGTGTCACCGGCATAGATACCTTTGCCCGACTTGTGGCGTATGCCACAGAGCGGAATTTATCGGTCTACTTTTTCGGAGCGCGGCAGGAATCGGTTGCTGAGGTTGTCCGGGTATTTCAATTGCAGTATCCGAATTTACGCATTGCCGGGTATCGCAACGGCTATTTTGCTGAGGCTGAAACCAACGCTATTGTTGCCGAGATAAAACGCAGCAATGCCGATTTACTTTTTGTGGCGATGGGTTCTCCGGCGCAAGAGCGTTGGATTGCCGACAATCTCAAAGCAACGGGCGCGAAGTTTGCGCTTGGTGTCGGCGGCAGTTTCGACCATCTGAGCGGGCGAGTGCGTCGCGCCCCGCGCTGGCTGCAACGCCTCGGGCTGGAATGGCTGCATCGTTTAGCCTTAGAGCCGCGCCGTTTGTGGCGACGTTATCTAATCGGTAATACAGCGTTCATCAGGCTGATACTCAAGGAAGGCAAAAGTAAAAAGTAAAAAGTAAAAAGGTAAAAGTTGAGAGAAATGGCGTGGCTCTATTCCATATTTGCAGTTGTGCTATCTCAAATTGGCGCTAGTTTCCCGCCTTTTTACTTTTGCCTTTTTACTTTTTACTTCGCGCAGGCTTCTGTTGTGCGAAAGCGCGGTCAAGGCTACAATCTGTGTCAATCGCTATGAAAGGTTGATTAGCGATGTGGAGGAAAAGAGAAAATGCCGAGAGAACACCGATCACTCTCTGGAGTCAGCAGGGCTGAGGTTGTGCCAATAAAAAAATCCGCCGAACTTGCCACTTTACTCGATGCTCACCGGGGCGAACGTCACGCGATTGTTATGCAGGACTATCCTGACCCCGATGCGATTTCTACAGCTTGGGCGCATAAATTGATTGCCGCCCGCTATGGCATCGAATGTGACATCATCTATGAAGGGCGCATCAGCCATCAGGAAAATCTGGCGCTTGTCCAACTCACCGACATTGAACTATTACGCTACGCTGAAGGCTGTGACCTCAAGCAGTATCAGGGAACCGTCTTTGTAGATAATCAGGGTTCGACCTCGAAGCTGACCGACCGTTTTGCTGAAATCAATGTGCCGCCGCTGGTCATCGTTGACCATCACGAGCCGCAAAATCGCATTCAGGCGGTCTACACCGATATTCGCAAAATTGGCGCGACGGCAACCATTTATACTGAATATATCCGCGAGGGGCTGTTGGAACTGAAACGCACAGACCCGATTCACGTTATGCTGGCAACGGCATTGATGCACGGGGTTCGCAGCGAAACCTCAAGCCTGATTCGCGCCGAAGTTGAAGAGATGGAAGCGGCGACTTTTTTGAGTGATTATGTTGACCATTCGATGCTTGAAGATATTTTATCGGTCAAGCGTTCCAAGCAGGTCATGAATGTCATTCGTCAATCATTGGAAAACCGCGAAATCCGCGACAGCTATTCGATCTCCGGCGTCGGTTATTTGCGCGTTGAAGACCGCGATTCCATCCCGCAAGCGGCAGACTTTCTGCTCACCGAAGAGAATGTCCACACCGCTATCGTTTATGGCATCATCGTCAAAGGCGACCGCGAAATGGTCATCGGTTCGATGCGAACCAATAAAGTGACGCTCAACCCGGATGAGTTTCTGAAAGAGGCGTTGGGAGCGACGGAAAATGGGCGCTACTATGGCGGCGGACGACGCGGCGCGGGCGGTTTTGAAATCCCGATAGGCTTTCTGGCAGGCATCACCGATGATGAGTTGAATCGCATGAAGTGGAAACTTTACGATGAACTGGTTAAGAAGAAATTTCTCGCCAAGATTGGCGTCAAGGTGACTTCGCAAGCCTCCCGCGAAGCCTTAAGAACCGATACCGGCAGCCTCAGAATGGAGGAGTAGTTTTTAGTCCGTAGTGCTTAGTCCGTAGCAGGTAGTGGCTCATCTCCTGTCAGGCAACTGTTTGCTACGAATCAGGGAACTTACGAACCGCATAAGATAAACTACGGACTAAGCACTACGGACTACGGACTAAAGATATGTCTTTACCTATCAATCGTCGTCAGTTCATTAAAGAGTTAGGCTTGAGCGCGGCGGCGCTTGCCTTCATTCCGAATCTTGCCGTCGCACGGCGGCGCGGCGGGCTGGAACTTCAGGGCGAGCCGAAAAATGTTGTCATTCTCGGCGGCGGGCTTGCCGGTCTTTCGGCGGCTTACGAACTCAAGAAAATCGGGCATAAAGTGACGATTCTGGAAGCCCGCAAATTTGCCGGCGGCAGAGTGCAGACCATCCGCGATTTTGCCGATGGACTTTACGCCGAAGCCGGACCGATTGCCTTTCCTGAAAGCCATACGTTTACCGTTGGCTATGCGCGGGATTTCGGTTTAACCATTCGCCCGTCTTATAAATTCGGACTCGATTCGATTGCCAACATTCGCGGACAAGTCTTTCGCATCGGCGCAACTGCAACATCAATACCGCTCGATTTGAAAGCGCGGGAACGACAAGCAGGCGTTGTCGGCTTGCCCCTGCTGTATTTGAACGACTATATGCAGGAAGTCGGCAATCCGCGCAAAGCGGGTTTTCCGTCCGATGCTTTGCGGGCGATTGATGCCATGTCGCTCAAACAGTTGTTGCAACAGGAAGGCGCGTCCGACGCAGCAATAGATATTATTGCGGCGTCGCAGCTCGGCATTCTCGGCTTCGGTATTGATACGGTGTCGGCGATGGACGGAGTGGTTACCGAAGCGATTGCCAGCGATTCGGCTTTCTATGAAATCGCCGATGGCAACGACCAACTCGCAGGGGCGCTGAAAAGAAAAGTCAAAAAGCAATTCAAGAAAAACTCCATCGTCCTGCGGCTTCAACAGAACGAAAACAGTGTCACCGTTACCTATTCACAGGGCGGCGAGATTCAGACCATCACCGCAGATCGCGTTGTCTGTACGCTGCCATTCCCGGTACTGAAAAATATCGAAGTTACTCCGGCATTTTCTCCCGAAAAACAACGCGCCATTCAGGAATTGAAGTTGACTCCGGTAACACGCACCTATCTGCAATTTCGCAATCGCAGTTGGGAAGATTCTAAACTCGACGGCTACGGCATCACCGACCTCGACATTCAAAACACCTATTCACCGACGCTCACGCAAAGCGGCAGACGCGGCATACTGGCATCCTACACCGGCGGGCAACGCGCTGTTGATATAGGCGCACTTAGCGAGGAACAGCGTCAAACGAAAGTGTTGCGCGATATGCGGAGTCTGTTCGGCAATCTCAATAACGATTATGAAACCGGCTTGAGCCAAATCTGGCATGAGGATCAATACACACGCGGCGCATTCGCCTATTTTGAACCGGGACAGATGGCAACCTTGCTGCCGATAGCGCAACGCGCAGAGAATCGCATCCACTTTGCCGGAGAACATACTTCGGCGTGGCACGGCTGGATGAACGGGGCGCTCGAATCCGGCAACCGCGCCGCCGATGAAGTAAACTCAGCATAAATTATTTGAATAACGAATGATAATACCAATTCCAAGCGATTCGTGCGTATGGTTTAGAGTACCACATTGATCACGCCTGAAGGCGTAACTCTGAACTCTACGCACTAATCAAATGGCATTAGTATAAGAACGTGGAAGCATAAAGGGCTGAAACTCTTTTTCGAGACAGGAAGCACCAAAGGCATTCCCTCAGATCAGGCAAAGAAAATCCGTGTCAGGCTTGATGCCCTCAACGCAGCAAGCGATGTCAAACAACTTGATCTTCCGGGATGGCATCTCCACGAATTAAGCGGAGGCAGGAAAGGCACTTGGTCTATTCGGCTGACAGGAAACTGGCGAATCACGTTTCGTTTCAATCAAGGTGATGCTTTCGATGTAAACCTCGAAGATTATCATTAAGTAAAGTCATGATTGATACCAAAATACTAAACAATAGAAAGCGCCGTCCTTCCACACCGGGTGAGGTGCTTGAGGATGTATTAGAAACGATAGAGCTTTCGCAAGCCGACTTTGCAAAGATGTTGAATGTCTCAAGCCGCACGATTAACCGAATTATCAAAAGTCAACGTCGCATTGATGCCGATTTAGCCGTTAGGCTTGGAGCCGTTTTAGGTAATGGTCCTGAACTGTGGCTGAATTTACAGCAAGCTGTTGATGTATGGGACGCACTCGAAGCCAACCGAAAAGAATATGAAAAGCTGAAACCTGTCAAAGCCGCCTGATGTAGATGAAGATAATATGTTTTGATTCAGTAGACGGTAGACCTGTTTTTCTATTGTCTCTCCTATCGCCTTTGATGTTGATAGTCTTCTGCGATCATTGAAGTTAGCAGAAGAGTGTTATTAGACAGAACAACCTTTTTGTCTAATTCATCCGTCATAGGGAAGAGCAAAAAGTTGCTAAAAGGACTTCTCCATTTCTCCGGCGTTTTCGTGTACAATGAGAGCTATGTTAGAAGAGAAAGTTGGAAACGACGCGAATTTCGTGATGGAAAGGTTAAGTCGAATCGAGGACTTAGACCGCTCTTTCGATATTGAGTATTGGCAACGCCAAAACTCTCAGGCGCGATTTGCAGCCGCGTGGGAATTGGTCGTTTTTGCCCATGAACACAAAGGGGGAGATGGCTCTGAACTCAGACTTCAAAGAACTCTTGAGCATCTTGAACGAAGCCCAAGCTAAATACCTGGTGGTTGGCGGCTATGCAGTGATTGAACACACCGAGCCACGCTACACCAAAGATTTAGACATCTGGATCAGTTTAGAGCGCGACAATGCCGAGCGCGTTTATGCCGCACTCAAACAATTTGGTGCGCCCTTAACAGATATTACGGTTGATGATTTTACCGATCCCAACACCGTATATCATATGGGGCGACCTCCGGCGCGAGTAGATGTTTTGATGGGGCTGGCAGGATTGGATTTTGAATCTGCTTGGGGCAGACGGGTTGAAGGCAGTTACGGCGAAGTCACCACCCAATTTCTTTCCATTGAAGATCTCATTATCAACAAACGGGCGGTGGGCAGACCACAAGATTTAATGGATGTGGAAAATTTGCAACTCGCGCAGCAACGCAACCTTTCTAAAGAACAAGCCCTCTCCGTTGAGCCGGAAAAAGAGCCGGAGCAAAAGCCCGGACACAAGCGCAGTCGGTAAGCGGTACTTCGTCTGGCGTTTCCATTCAACAAAATAGCGATCAATGTCTAATAAGGCGATGCTTTCTGCGACTTTTTCCTAAGAAACCAACAGGGGAGAGACACGAATTTTTAACTGTATTGTCTGATTGGCGAAAAGGAAGTGCGCTTATTTCCTTGTAAACGGCGTATTCAAATCTAATGACTGAAAATAGATTCAATATCGCGCTTGCCGTGTAAGACGCGCAAAATTTCTATCCCTTGAGCCGTTACACGATAGAAGATGAGATAATCTTCAAAGCCTTTGATGTGCCACATTCTGACATTGCGAAGTCGTGTGGAGCGAAACTCCCTTGGGCTGCCAAGGTGTGGCAGCTGTGCCAACAAATCAAAGGCTTCTTCGGCGGCAGCCAGAAAGTCTAAAGCCGCATCGAGGTTTTTCTCCCCGATGAATACAAAACTCTCCTCAAGGTCGCGCTCTGCCTGTGGTCGTTTGATAATTTTGCTCATTTAGCTTTCTTGTTGCGGAGGCGTTCGAGTCCGCGTTTTTTAATCGCTTCCCAATTTTTCTTGGTCATTGGCGTAGCCTTGCCGCTCTCGACGCCTTCAAGTAAGAGTTGCTCAAGTCGTTCTTCGGCTCTCTTTTTCTTTGCCTCGCGCAGCAGTTCACGGAAAAATTCGCTGGTTGTGCCGTAGCCGCCAACTGCTACTTCCTCTTCAACAAATTTCTTCATTGATTCAGGCAGCGAGATATTCATACTGGTCATTGCGTCTTTGATTGCTGTCTTCATAGCTGTCAGTCTAACAGATTCTGCCATTTTCTGCCATTCCTATTTATACGCCTGCGACCCTCAATTCCTCTTTTCTGCGTAATGTGACTCAACTTCTACTTGCGTGTTTGCTGCACAACCAGTAAAAACTCATTCTGCCATTTCAACTAAGGAGAAGCGCCGATGAAACGCTTGTTTGCCGTCCTCTTGTGTGTAGCCTTTCTGCCATTCGCTGTTTTCGCTCAATCTTCCTCTCAAACCTTCGATGTCATCATCAAAGGCGGAACTTTGTACGACGGAACCGGCAGCGCCCCGCGCCGCGCTGATGTTGGCATCAAGGGCGACCGCATCGTTGCCGTTGGGAATCTTGCTTCCGCAAAAGCCGACACCATTGTTGATGCCAACGGGCTTGCTGTTGCGCCCGGGTTTATCAATATGTTGTCGCATTCGCAGAACTCCTTTCAGGTTGACGGGCGGTTGATGAGCGAAATCCTCCAAGGCGTGACGACGCAAATCATCGGTGAAGGGCAATCTATGGGACCGTTAAGCCCGGAGATGAAACAACGCCGCACTGCCGCGCAAGGCGATTTGCGCTTTAACCTCGAATGGACGACGCTTGCCGAATATCTGAACTACATCGAAAAGCGCGGCATCTCGCAAAATGTCGCTTCCTACATCGGCGCGACAACGCTGCGCGAATATGTCCTCGGCTTGGAAGATAAGCGGGCGACGCCGGAACAACTGGCGCAGATGCGCGAACTGGTGCGCCGCGAAATGGAAGCGGGCGCGTTGGGCATCGGCTCGGCGCTCATCTATGCCCCGGCGGTCTATTCCAATACCGAAGAGTTGATCGAGTTATGCAAAGAAGCGGCGAAGTACAAAGGCAAATATATCTCGCATATGCGGAGCGAAGGCAATCAGTTGCTTGAAGCCGTCGAAGAATTGATACGCATTGCGCGGGAAGCCAACATCCCGGCGGAGATTTATCACCTTAAAGCCTCGGGGCGCGACAACTGGCAGAAGATGGATAAAGTAATCGCTATGGTCAATGCAGCGCGAAAACAAGGCTTGAAAATCACTGCCGATATGTACACCTACACGGCGGGCGCGACGGGGCTGGATGCTTCGATGCCGCCATGGGTTTTCGATGGCGGCAGAGAGGCGCTTGATAAAAGATTAAACGACCCGGCGACGCGAGAACGCATTGCTAAAGAGATGCGCTCCCCGAGCAGTGATTGGGAAAATCTCTACGCTTTAGCCGGTTCACCCGATAGGGTTCTGCTCGTCGGTTTTCGTAATGAAGTCTTGAAACCGCTGACCGGCAAGACGCTTGCGGAAGTCGCCAAAATGCGCGGCAAAGACCCGGTGGAAACGATTATGGACTTGGTTTTAGAAGACCGCTCCCGCGTCGGCACGGTCTATTTTATGATGAGCGAAGAGAACATCAAGAAGCAGATGCAACTGCCTTGGGTGTCTTTCGGCTCAGATGCTGCTGCGATGGCAACGGAAGGCAATTTTCTAAAATCCTCAACTCACCCGCGAGCCTATGGCAACTTTGCGCGATTGCTCGGCAAGTATGTGCGCGACGAAAAGGTTATATCGTTACAGGAAGCCATAAGACGGTTATCAGGACTTCCGGCAACCAATCTCGGACTCGCCGGGCGCGGCTTTGTCAAAGCGGGAATGTTCGCTGATGTTGTCGTCTTTGACCCGGCGACAATTGCTGACCGCGCCACCTTCGAGCAACCGCATCAGTACGCCGTCGGCATGAAGCACGTCTTTGTCAACGGCGTCCAAGTCTTGAAAGATGGGGTTCATACGAACGCCAAACCGGGACGCGCTCTGTGGGGACCCGGCAAGGTGAAGTAAATGACAGGTTTGAGGATTAAACCAGAAGCATTTGAACAACCAAAAGTTCGAGATACGTAAGTGAAATTCCAAACACAGATTACACAGATTACGCGGATTTAACACAGATTATGATACCGCCGAATCTGTGAGAATCTGTGTAATCTGTGTAATCTGTGTTTGGAATTTCAGCAATTTTTTTATCCCTCACTCTGGCAATTCTTCGTCTTTCGGTTCGGGCAAAAAGAAACTGCCGATTAGCCCGATGGCGTAGACCAAAAAAGCGACGGCGGCTGCCGCATACGCCAGATTTTTGGGGAACGCGCCGGGCATCAGATGTTGCACTTGGGTTGTCAGTAACGCCGCCGATGTGCCGATGACTCGCCCGCCGATGTTTGCTGCGAAACTTTCGCCTGTGCCGCGCAGGTGCGTCGGGTAGACACGCGGCAGATAGTTGCCCCAGAAACTGAACTGCGCGACAGTGAAGAACCCGGCAAAGAACATTCCCCACTTCAACAAACTGAGATTGTCAGTTGCCGGAAAGAGATAGACGAGTGGCAGCAGGATCAATCCCGGCACTTGAAAGATGCGTAACAATTTTCTGCGGCTGATGATGATAATTGCCAGTATCGCCAGCGCCACTCTGCCCGCCAGTCCGCCGAACTCCTGAAACGACTGTACGCCACTGGCAATCTGTTCCAGACGTTGCGCTTTCTGCGGCGGGGTTGGAATTGTCGCCACTTCGCTGACCACTTCCGGTAAGCCGCGTACCATCTGCGGCGTTTGCTGAATCGCCCCGAATGCCGCGCCATAACCGCAGGCAACAATCAAGGTGGTCACCAGCGTAGTCTTGCGGTACTGCGGCGCAAGAATGGCCGCAATACTCGGACGTTTCAATGTGCCTGCTGCTTTCTTCTCCTGCCACGTTGGCGACTCCGGCAAAAACGGGCGGATGACGATTAATGGCAGCGCCGGAATGACGCCAGAAATCAGCGTATACCGCCACGCGGCATTGGAACCGTGAGCGAGGATTGGCAGGCTGCCGCCGTAAGTAGCAATCAGATAACTTATGCCTGTCACCATTACGCCGCCAAGCGAAGAGAAAGCCTGTGTGTAGCCCAGAACCGATTCGCGTTGTTTCGGATGCGGAAAGAGTTCCGCCAGCCATGCCACCGCTGCCACAAATTCGACGCAAACCCCGATGAAGGTCGTACAACGCAAGATAAGCAGCATCGGCAGCGAAGTGGCGAAGCCGGCAGCGAAAGCCGAAAAAGCATAGAGCAGAATCGAATAGGTGAGGATGCGCCGTCGCCCGAAAAGGTCGGTCAGATAGCCGCCCAATAGCCCGAAGATGCCGCCCGCAAACGCCGGTATAAAAAACATCAAATCGCGCCAGCGCAAAAAGTCGGGGCTGCCCGGTTGAAAGCCGCCCAGTTCGGCAAGCGCCCCTGGCAGAATCAACGGCAGCATCAACAGTTCATAAGTATCAAAAGCAAAGCCGATGCAGGCGATGATGCAGATGAGCCATTGCGTTGAGGTGAGGCGCGGCGCGGGTTGCTCTACGGTGTTATCTATCATAGTCTCTCTTTCACGCCGTTCAGAGTTACGCCTTCAGGCGTGATGGGTCTGCAATCAATCACGCCTGAAGGCGTAACTCTGAACTGAATCTATTTACTTGCCAATCTACTTGTCACGTTAGCCGGGTAAAACGTGAGTCCAGCGAAGATACCATTGGCTTTCCGGCTTGTCGAGTTGCGTCTTACTCCTTCACTCTTTTGCCAGTTCAAGTACAATGATGGTGTCGTATTCGTCCGCCTTCGGCTGGCGCAGCTTCTTCAATTGAATGCCTTCGGCGATACGATCAAACTGTACCGCCTGAGAGTCATTGAGGTACTTCGCCGAGACAACGCGCCCGGTAAGCGGCAGTGATACGGTCTGCAAAGGCGCAGACAAATCGCGTAAGATATGAATATAAATCGTATTGCCTTTCTGTGTCGTTACGCCCCACGTTTGCGGCGCAACGGGTCCGCCGCGTGTCGTATAAATCGCTTCGCCGTTTTGCTTCAACCAGTCGCCTAGTTCTTTGAGCCGCGTCGTAAATTCAGGTTGAATGTTGCCGTTTGGCATTGGTCCGACATTTAATAGGAAATTGGCATTGCGTCCGGCAGCGCGTACCAGATAGTGAATCAGCTCGCGGGCGCTTTTGAATTTGCCGTCGGCTTTATTATATCCCCACGAGGTATTGATGGTTTCGCAGGTTTCCAGAGGCAAACTGCCAATGCTGGCATCCTGATTGAATCCGGCAGTATTTTCGCCCGGTAAATCTTTCTCAAACATCTGAAAATCTTCGCCGTCAAACGGGGCGCGGTGATGATTGGAGCCAATCAGCGTTTGCGGTTGCAGGCGGTGAATCATTCTATAGGTGCGCTCCAGCTTCCAGTCTGCTTCCGGTTTATCCCACCAACCATCAAACCAGATGCCGCCAATATCGCCGTAATTGGTCAGCAATTCTTTGAGTTGCGCGTCCATAAAATCGAGATAGCGATGCCAGTGTCCGCTCTCGGCTCTGCCGGTGAATTGTCCGGTCTTGCCACGCGGGAAATAGTTCGGGTGATGCCAGTCGAGTTGTGAATAATAGAAGAAGAGTTTGATGCCCTGCTTATGACATTCATCAGCCAGCAGCTTCAACGGGTCTTTTCCGTAAGGTGTGCGCTCAACAATGTCCCACGTACTCACTTTAGAATCGAACATGGCAAAGCCGTCATGGTGTTTGCTGGTGATGGTGATGTAGTGCGCTCCGGCGGCTTTCGCCAGCGCCACCCAAGCGGCAGCATCAAATTCCGTCGGGTTGAACTCTGCCGCGAGTTTTTCGTACTCCGTTACCGGGATGCGGGCGTTCTGCATAACCCATTCGCCGTTTGCCAACGTGCTGTAAACGCCCCAGTGAATGAAGAGTCCGAACTTTGCATCCTGAAACCATTGTCGCGCTTCAAGATTCGCCGTCGTCGGTTGATACGCTCCCGGTGTACAGGCTGGCATGACACAGAACAGCAGAGAGAAAATCAGCAGAAGTGTTTTACTCATGATGTATCGTTTTTCTTGAATCTGCGGCATCTGTAGCGTCGCCTTTCAAATTTCTTATATGGTGAATTATGCTGCCAGAAAGAGAACAAAAAGCAAGCCGATGAATTGTATTTGCGCTCTCGTTATGTGTACATCGTTGCTCTGTTTTTGTACATATATAATACTTTTTGATACTGTATCTGTTCTTTTTATGCACCGCTCCTGTTATTGCACCATGATTTTCCTCTGCTTACCCAAATATGGTACAAATGCCGTTTTGTCGGCGCAATTATCAACACTTAGCGGCGGTCGAATTTTGCAATAAAATTGCAACAATCACTCGTAAGTGCTGCGATTTTATCAATAACAACGACTGCTACGGCTCATCACCGGCGGCGGACTCTTTTCATAAAATCTCTGAGTGCTATACTCCCGACTTGTCAGGAGCGTACTGTTCCGGTCTTCAAGACGTACAAAGAAGTGCAACGTGATTAAGAGTTTTTTGTTCATCACTATCTGAGCAGTGCAAGGTGTTCACACAACTAGGAGAAAAGATGACGCAAGCATCGAATACGACTGTAAGCAGAGCCCTCACTAGCTTTTCAATCGTAGTTCTTTTTGCCGTCGGATGTTTATCCGGCACGGTATCCGCAAATCAAAACAAGAAGGGCGCAACGCCAGCGCCGCAAACATCACAAGACGAACCCGCCGATGTGATGGAGTTACCGGGAGTCTTCAAAGCTACGATTCCCGTAACCGGCGATACCACACAGAAGCAGACTTCTCAGACATTCAAAAAGCGGGTTTCCGAAGTTGCGGATGTGGATTTGAATAAAGGAATGTGGGGCGCAAAAGCGCTTGAGAAAAAATCATCTCAAGCAATTGCAACACCAAAAGCCGCTTCAAAGACCGAAGCGAAAACGATTGTCATTCCCAAAGAACTAACGGATAGGTTGGCGGAAAAATCGGCATCCCGCGATTTTCACGCCACGGCGTATTGTCTGAAAGGTCGCACCGCCACCGGCGAATACGTCCGGCAAGGGTTCGTCGCGGCTGACCCGAAGGTTTTGCCACTTGGCACAATGGTACATATCGAAGCCGGTAAATACACCGGCGTTTACCGGGTCGCTGATACCGGCGGCGCAATCAAGGGCAACAAAATTGACATCTATGTTCCGAATTATCAGGAAGCCAAACAATTCGGCAGAAAGCGCATAAAAGTCAAAGTCCTGAGCCGTCGCTAACCGTAGAAAAATCACTAACGAATATCCCCGCCATCTTTTGTTGAAGATGGCGGGGTTTTCTATTTTGCCCGGATAGGTAGCCGCGATGGTTTTTGCGGCTCTGCCTTTCCGTCAGCCATGGTTTTTGCGGCTGTGCCGCTTGGAGGTGCGGAAATGGCTCCGCCTTTCCGGTTGGCTGGCTCTTGATGCTTGCGGCTCTGCCGCTATTTGCAGCCTCACTTTTTGCGCTGCCGCCTGCCAACTTTTTTGTTATACTGACTTGTTATGTACACGGAGCTTTTCGAGACCGTTTATCCTATCAATATGCTCAAACGCGAACGCGGCGTTGTCGTCTCCGGCGTGGATGCCTTTGCTTTAGGCGATGAAATCGGCATTGAAGCGGGCGACCGCATTATGCGCGTCAACGGACACGACATCCGCGACTTTCTCGATTTTCAATACTACACCGGCTCCGAAGACCGTGTGGCTCTCGACATTCTTAAAAAATCGGGCGAGGCAGTGGCGGTTGACGTCGAAATCGGCGAAGGCGACATCTGGGGTCTCGATTTTGAATACTTCGCGCCGCGCCAGTGCGCCAACGACTGTATCTTCTGTTTCTGTAATCAGAACCCCGTCGGCTCGCGTGAATCACTCTTTTTCAAAGATGAAGATGTGCGTCTGTCATTCCTGCATGGCAACTATACAACCATGTCGTCAATCTCGAAGAAGGAGCTTGAGCGCATCATTACACAGCGATTGTCGCCGCAATACGTTTCGGTTCACGCCACCGACCCGGAAGTGCGCCGTTACCTGTTGGGGCGCAAACGTCCCGACGATGTACTCGGCAAGATGCGCTACCTGATTGAGCATGGCATTGAGTTACACGCGCAAATCGTTCTCTGCCCGACCCTCAACGATGGCGAGGTGTTGCGCCGCACGGTAAACGATTTGGCGGAACTTTATCCCGGTTTGACTTCGGTTGCGGTTGTGCCGGTGGTCTTTACCAAACTGCACAATTACGCCGACCGCATGACCGCCGTGACCGATGACTTTTCGCGTTCGTTAATCAAAGAGGTGAGTCGCTGGCAGAGCGATTTTCGCAAACGCTTCAATAATACCTTTGTCTATCTGGCGGATGAATTTTATCTGCGAGCCGGATTGCCGCTGCCGGGACGCGCTCATTATGGCGATTATCCGCAGATAGAAGATGGCGTTGGTATGGTGCGCCGCTACATTACATCGGCAGAGAGCGCCTTAAAGCGCAAACCGCCTGCCTTTATTAAAGCGGGCGCCTTGCATGGAACCGTCGCCACCGGCAACTTGTTCTATCCGATTCTTTCCGAGTTTGTCAGTCGTATGAACGACCAATGGAATACGCAACTCAAAGCGGTCAGCGTTGAAAATCGGTTCTTCGGAGAAGAGATTACCGTCGCCGGACTGCTCGCCGGGGGCGATTTTGTGCAGGTACGCGACTCATTGGCGGGCAATTTTCTGCTCGTACCGGAACAGGCTTGCTTGAAATCGGGGCATATCTTCCTTGATGATATGACGCTGGCGGATGTGCAAGAGCGATTGAGCCTGCCCGTCGCCCATAGTGGCGACTCGTTCAGCAATATGCTTGAACGCGCTCATCTGCTGGCAGCGAAATAAGTTGCCACAGAGAGGGCGGCGCAGAACAATCTACAAAATCCTGAAAATAAATCCATAATTTCGGATGCCAGAGGGTGTTTCAGCGGCTGACAGACGGGCAAACCAGCGCCGGGTTATTTGTAAAATCTTTGTAAAATAAACACTTCTCATTGGCAAAGCGGTTTGCCACCACCAGCGGGCGAACGTGGCACTGCTTTTGCTCGATTTTGGATTTCGATATTTCCCAGCTTTACGTTCAGGCATTACAAATTTCCGGTTCTTCACATTGACAGATAAGCCAGCTACCTCAAAGGAAGGAAAACGGAGAAGGCTTATCAACTGACAAGAGTCTCATTCACACATACCGGAATCTTCTATTTTAATTTTTCAAGGAGAATAAGGGCAAATGAAGAAAGTAGCTATGTTTTTGACATTGGCAGCTTATCTGTTGGTTTATGGGATGCCAATCGCGGCTCTTGCCCAGTCAAACACCGGCACGTTAAGCGGGACGATTAGCGGTCCCGACGGCGTGTTGCCGGGTGCGACTGTGGTGGTCACAGACAACCAGACCGGCAGAGAGCGCAAAGTTGTTACCACCGGCGAAGGTGGTTTCACCATTCCGCAACTCGATGTCGGGTTGTACACGGTGAAAGTGACCGCGCCGGGTTTCAAGACCTCAACCATCAACGAAGTCAAAATTGACGTTGCCAAACAATATGACTTGAATGTCACGCTGGAAGTCGGAGCCGTCGAAGAGACGGTGACGGTGACGGCGGGCGAAGACCTCATTCACGCCTCATCGGGTGAATTGAGCAACACCGTCGGCAGCAAGCAGATTCAGGAGTTGCCGCTCAACGGGCGCAACCCGCTGGCGCTTGTCACCTTGCAAGCCGGCACCTCGTCCAATGGCGCACAAACGACGGTCATCAACGGGCAGCAATCGTCCTTTACCAACATCACCCGCGATGGCATTAACGTACAAGACAACTTCATTCGCTCGAATGCGGTTGACTTCATTCCCGACCGTCCCAATGTAGACGACACCGGCGAATTCACCATCATCACGCAGAATGCCGGAGCCGAACTGGGCTACGGTGCGTCACAGATTCAACTGGTGACGCCGCGCGGCTCCAATGAATTTCACGGGGCGCTGTTCCTCTACAATCGTAACTCGGAATTAGCCGCTAACGATTTTTTCCGCAATGCGGCAAAGCTGGATCGTCCTTTCCTGAACCGCAATCAGTACGGCGCGAGAGTTGCGGGACCCGTTCTCAGAGACAAAGTCTTCTTCTTTGGCTCGTTTGAAATTTTCCGCCTGCGCCAGTCAACGGCGAACCCGACCAATCGCACCATTCTGCTGCCGCAGGCGCGTAATGGCATCTTCACCTATCTGGACAATGCGGGGGTGCGCCGCACGGTCAACCTGTTGGCGCTTCCGGTAGCCGGATTTCCCAGCGGGCTGCCGGCAGACGCTTTGGTTCGCAACCGTTTCATTGACCAAACCCCGTCGGTTGGCAACACCACGGCGGTCGGCGACCAACTGAATACCACCGGGTTCGGGCTATCACGCAAACAAAATCAAGACCGCGAGGCGTTTACCACCCGCCTTGACTATGACATCAATGCTTATAACACCCTGAGCGGCACCTTCAGTTACCGCAAAGAATTTCTGATGCGTCCAGATGTGGATAACGGCGGCTTCACCGATGTGCCTGCCGGCTTCCAGGACGCCCACACGCCGTTTCTGTCGCTCTCCTACCGCATGGCTCCGAGCGCCAACTGGTCAAATGAGATTCGCGGCGGTTTTCAACGCAGCGACCCGGCTTTCGGTTCCAACGACGAAGATGTTGATTTCTTCGTCGGTCTGCCGTTAATCAGCAGCCCGGAATCCACCTTCCGCCATCAGGGACGCGACACCGGCATCTATAATCTTCAGGACAATGCGGTGTTCGCTAAAGGGCAGCATAACATTCGCTTCGGCGGGCAATTGCAGGTCTTTCGCGTCAAATCGTTCGTTTCCTTTGGCACGATTCCGACCTATACGCTCGGCACCAACATCAATACGCCGCAGATTACTACAGCGCAGTTCACCAATGCTACGCTCTTCCCCGGCGGCATCAGCACCCCGCAACGCGGCACGGCGAATGCTTTGCTGGCGCTGCTCGGCGGCATCGTCAGCGCCGGCACGCAGACCTTCAATGCCAACGAACCGAGCGGGCAATTACAGGCAAAGACCGATTTCATTACCAAGTTGAACTATGAAAACCTGTCGTTTTATGTTTCGGATCAATGGCGCGTCAGACCGAATCTGACCATCAATGCGGGCTTGCGTTATGAGTTGTTCACCTCCATCCGTAACCCCGATGGCATTGCTCTTGAGCCACTGATCACCCCGGGGCAAACGATTCAACAGGCGATACTCAATCCCGGCGGCTCGACCTCGTTTATCGGCAGCAATGGCTTCAATGCCAACGACAAAAATTTCTTCAAGACCGATAAAAACAACTTCGCGCCGATTCTTAGCTTTGCCTATTCGCCGGGCTTTGAAAACGGGTTCATGAGCCGAATCTTCCCGGGCAATGGCAAGACCGTGATTCGCGGCGGCTATCGCGTCAGCTACGTCAATGACGAATTTGTGCGCGGCGCGGATAATGCGCTCGGCGGCAATCCGGGTCTATCCTTTGGCGCTTCCGCCATCAACCCGTTGACCAATACCTCTGCCATCAATGCGCGGTTAAATGCCCTGCCGGCAATCACCGCGCCGACCGTCACTTTCCCGCGCACCTTTGTCACCAACAATGCGCAATCGGGCAACTTTTTTGGCACCGTTTTCGCTATTGACCCGGAATTGCAAGTGCCGCGCACACAGGAGTACAACATCAGCTTCGAGCGTGAATTGCCGTTCCGTATGGCGATGGAAATTCGTTACGTCGGCGGGCGCAGCAACAATCTGATTCGCGGCGTAGACCTCAATCAGGTGAACATCCGTGACAATGGTTTCCTTGAGGATTTCATTCGCGCCAGAAACAACTTCATCCGCACCGGCAATGCCGCCTGCACAACTGCCGGATGCCAGCCCTTGACAGTCTTTCCGAGACTTGGCAGCGGCGGTCTGCTGACCAATGCCACCGTACAGGCGAATCTGCTCAACGGGGCGGCAGCCGATCTGGCAATTCTCTATGTCACCAACAACCTTGCCGGGACGGTGAAGTTTTTGGCAAATCCGAATGCCGGTGCGGTTGACCTGCTCTTGAATGGCTCGCGCTATCGCTACAACTCCTTACAGATGGAGTTGCGAAAGCAGTTTTCTGCCGGTCTCTACTTTCAGGCGAACTACACTTTCCAGAAGAGCCTGACCGATGCCGGCGGACAGGGACAGACCAACTTCGAGCCGTTTCTTGACGCCCGGGCGCCGGAAATCGAATACTCCCGCGCTGACACCGACACGGCTCAGGTCTTTAACTTCAACACCATCTATGAACTGCCGTTCGGCAAGAACAAACGCTTCCTGAATGGCGGCGGCTTCAGCGACCGACTGTTTGGCGGCTTCCAGTTGCAAACGATTATCCGCGCTTCAACCGGAGCGCCGATAACCATCGTTGATACCGTCGGCACACTCAACCGCGCCGCACGTTCCGGTCGGCAAACGGCGCTCACCTCTTTGAATAAAGAGCAGATTAAAGACCTCATCGGCGTCTTCAAAACCGAGAGGGGAGTCGTCTACATCAACCCATCGGTGTTGAATCCGCTGACCGGGCGGGCTTCGGAAGGTTTGGCAAATCCGACCTTCAACGGGCAAGTCTTCTTCAACAACAATCCGGGGCAGACCAGCGGTTTGGAACGCGCTTTCATTGATGGACCGAACTTCTTCAACTGGGATGCTTCGATCATCAAGAATATCACGCTGACCGAGCGTAGCCGCTTGCAACTCCGCCTTGAAGCCTTCAATGTTTTGAATCGCGCCAACTTCTTCGTTGGTCAGTTCCAGAACATCAACAGCGTCAACTTCATGAGAATCACTTCGACCTTCGGACCGCGCATTATGCAGGTAGTCGGCAGAGTCGAATTCTAAAGCAGGGGTAAACCTGAACCAAAAGGGCGTTGCCGTCACTGGCAACGCCCTTTTTTTGCTAGTAGTTCAATGTGCGGAGAGAAATGAAAAGTTCAGAGTCCAGCCTGAAGGCTGGACTCTGAGCCTCTCTGCTCACTGAGCCACTACCCTTTATTACGACAACACCTTCTTCATCAACCGCTCGGGCGGTTGACATTAAATGCGCCGTCATCGAATTGTTGATTGAAGCCAAATTGCGTAAGCGTCAGCAGCCAATTATTGCGGATGGAACCGCGCCCACTGTCAAAGGAGTACGATATTTTATACAAGTGCGGTAACATCAGCCCCGATTCCTCTTTGAAATCGCTGAATTCTTCCACCAGTTTATAGCGTGTCTCCAACTGGCTGGCGGAGCCGTCCGCTGGTGAGGTTCTGCCGAGCGCCGTTGGCGATGAGCCGCCCTGTCGGGAAATAATAACCTGCTCATATTCGCTTCTCACATGATGATACGATTCGTCATCGAAATAGAGCGTCACCTTCACATCCGCGCCTTTTTGCGGAAAATACTTCAAGGCGTAAAGGTTCCTGCCATCTACCTTTTTCAAACCGGCGTATTCCACTTTTGCCTGTTTGGTGAAGAGGTCAAGCAGGGGCCACGCTGCCGACAGAACGCCGCCGAAAAGCCCTTCCCTGAAGATAACCTCATTCATTCGCACGAAGTTTCCCAGACTCGACCGCACTCCCGGTTTCAGGTAGCTCACCGTCAGGGTATTGCCGTCAAAACCAAGCTTTTCGTGCGGGTATTCGGGAAAGCCAAAGACCATGCCAATTAAGCTGCGGCGGTTGTCACTGGCTAAAACCGCTCGCCCTTCGCCGTTGTTGACTTTGCCTTCGCGGAAGGTGACGCTACAGGTTCCGAGAATGATATGGCTTTTAATGGCGCGGCGCAGCTTGTCGTTGCCGAGCGATTCCAGATGCCGGGCAATCAAGTCTGCGGTTTTTAGTTTATCTTGTGCAGGGGTCAGACCCATAGGAATGGCAACATTCGCCAGCAGTATGCCCGCACAGATAAGGCGCAGGGACTTCCATAGCAGAGTTTTTTTCATGGTTGCTACCTCTTGGAACAGCGATTTTTGCAGGATATTCGGCTGCTACTGCATAGTACGGTTGCAGGGCAAAAGATGGCAAACCCGAAAGCGGAAAATCGCTGAGGGTTTTTTGGAAAGAATTTCCAATTTTTCGTAGACGATTCCGAGATTTTGGAGATATGATGCTCAGGTTTGAATTGATGATGCAGCCATTTTCCGCTAATAAAGGGGTTCCGTACATCTCTTTGGCTGGCATAAATTTTGCTGTCTTAGCCATTTCCGCATCAATTCAGGCAATCTAAGCATTACAAAATCAGAGAAGTTCTCTGTCATTTCACCCTGACAATTCTCTGATTTTTCGGGTTTTTATTGAGTAGCAGAAATTCAAGGAGGATTTTATGAAGCGACTTCGCAAAATGAAAACGCTGATTCAGACAGCCGTTTTCGCTACCATCGCCGCTCTGGCGATTCCTCTCGCAGCCCCGCTTGCTTTGGCGCAAGCGACCTATGGCACACTTAGGGGTTCGGTTACTGACGCTTCAGGCGCGGTTATCACCGATGCTGCGGTGACGGCGAAAAATGTTGCCACTGGCACAGAAGCCAAAACCGTCAGCAACAGTGAAGGCAACTATACCTTCGGACAGTTGCCGCCCGGCACTTACCTGTTGACCATTGAAAAACAGGGCTTCAAGAAGGGCGAATTTCAGGATGTCACCGTCTTGATTGGACAGACCCAATCGCTTGACATAACCCTGCAAGCCGGACAGGTCAGCGAAACCGTCACCGTCACGGCGGGTGGCGCGGAACTCCTGCAAAAAGAACAGGCGCAGGTTTCCACCACCTTCGAGAGCCGCAAAGTCACCGAACTGCCGACCAACATCCAAGGCGGCGGTATTGATACGCTGGCGCTGCTGGCTCCGGGCGTTGTTCCCGGCATCGGCAACGTCAACGGCAATGGCGCGACGCTCTCCGTCAATGGCAATCGCGCCCGCTCCAATAACTTCACCATTGACGGGCAGGACAACAACGACCTGTCCATTGGTGGTCCGGCGTTCTTCGTTGGCAATAACGATGCCGTTTCTGAATTTCAGATTATTACCAACCAATTCTCGGCAGAGTACGGGCGCAACCTCGGCGCCGTCATCAACATCTCGACGAAATCGGGAACCAA
>Ga0187894_10000460_pt1 | contig 55042 bp, 53 predicted proteins | sample GBC1701081metaG_FD_136650 | JGI IMG/M metagenome (GOLD analysis project Ga0187894, IMG submission 136650) | White microbial mat communities from a lava cave in the Kipuka Kanohina Cave System on the Island of Hawaii, USA - GBC170108-1 metaG ...
AGGGACGAATAGGAGAAAGATATATCCTCGGACATGAGAATCTTACCCTCCGGCAAATTTTACAAATTCTGGCTGAGTTGACTGCTCGGCCTATTCCGCGTTTCAAGGTGCCGTATGGACTTGCACTCGGAGTAGCCTATGCCGATGCTGCTCTCGCTCGCCTGATCCCTAAACGTGAACCGTTTGTCCCTCCGGTTGGAGTAAGGCTGAGCAAGAAAAAAATGTTCTTTGATCCCACTAAGGCAGTGCGGGAATTAGGGCTTCGGCAAACGCCGGTGCGTGAAGCATTACGCAAAGCAGTGATGTGGTTTATCGAGAATGGATATGTCAAAGGCGTGTGAGGAACGACGGAGGTGTTAGGGCTCTGTGTCGTTTTGGGTGCTGTCTCTGTTCTAATTTGGCTTGGGATCACCTTGCATCCCGCTCGTCCATGGGACTTCCAACCTGTAGGCGATGATGAAGAACCGCCTCCAGCGCCACGAGCGTGGCCGCGGGTGTGCATTCTGGTCCCGGCGCGTAATGAGAGTGAGGCACTTCCTCGTACCTTACCGGCGCTTTTGCAGCAGGACTATCCTGGTAGTTTTGTCGTTGTCGTGATCGATGACCGTTCGCAAGATGGGACAGCCAGAATTGCGCGTGAGATTGCCGAAAGGCTAGGCACAAAGGATCGGCTCGCAGTTATTGCCGGTGCAGAGCTGCCACAGGGATGGGTTGGAAAAGTCTGGGCGTTAGAACAAGGTGCCGCGCTCGCTCGTTCTACGTATAGGCCGAAGTATTTTCTGCTGACGGATGCGGATATTCGTCACGTGCCTAGGTCACTCCGGCGTCTCGTCGCCGAAAGTGAACAGGCACGGTTGGTCTTGAATAGCCGCATGGCGCGCTTGCGTTGTGTATCGAGAGCTGAGCGGCTCTTGATCCCGCCCTTTATCTTTTTCTTCAACCTTCTGTATCCCATGCGCCAAGTGAATGATCCTCGCAGTATTGTCGCAGCGGCGGCGGGAGGATGCGTGTTAGTGTCAACTGCTGCACTGGCGCGGGCGGGCGGATTTTCGAGCATCAGGAATCGGATTATTGACGATGTTAGTCTGGCTCGACAGGTGAAGGGGCAGGATGCTCCTATTCAGTTAGCGTTAAGTCGGAGAGAAGTCGAAAGCCTGCGTGTTTATGATTCACTCATGAAGATCTGGGTGATGGTTCGCCGCACTGCGTTTACTGAGCTGCGATATTCATGGATGCGGTTGATTGGATCCATGATAGCAATGACGCTGATGTTTCTCTTACCGCTAGGGTGGATACTTGGCAGCCTCATTTACGGTTTCTTCAGTCCTTGGTCCTCTGCTTCGCCCTGGCGCTATTTGCTCGCAGCTGAGGGCTTCTGCGCTTGGGGTCTCATGGTTGTTGTCTATCGGCCGGCAATCTGTTTCTTTGCGTTGTCCCGCGCCTGGGTATGGACATTGCCCGTGGCTGGAGTGCTGTATGGAGCAATGACTGTTGATTCTGCCATCCGGCACGCGACCGGACTGCGGACCGGATGGCGTGACCACTAAACCGCGGTTTATACTTTCGATGAATAGGGTCACAAAAGCAGAAATGCAGCAGTTAGAACCCCCAGTAGTGATATTTACTGCCCTGGCTTGGGAGAGCGCGGCAGTACGGTCAGTCTTGCGTCAGGTACGACAGGAGGGAGAACGAGTCTGGCGAGGAATGGCAGGAAGCCAAGAGATTATGGTGGTGACCGGTGGTATTGGTCTTCGTCGCACTCAACGGGTTTTGGAACAATTTGTCGATGTTCCCCTGGCCGCCGTTCTTTCGATTGGCTGTGCCGGTGCTTTAATTCCCGGACTGCTGACCGGTCAACTTATTCTTTCGCCTGAGGTTTGCATGCACTCGGCAGAGAAGGACATGCAACTTCAGCGTTTTCCTGTAGATGCTCAGTTGCTCGTGCAGGCGCGGAGCGCAGCCGTCAAGGTGGGAATCCCGATTGCCGAAGGTTCACTGTTTACTAGCCCAAAGGTTCTTTGGACGCCGGAAGAGAAGATTCAACGTGGTCAGGAAACGGGGGCAATTGCAGTAGAGATGGAGAGTGGCGTGCACGCGGCCTTTGCTGCCAGCCGCGGTTTGCCTTTTCTTGTCTTGCGTGTCGTTCTCGATGGTGTCGATATGCGACTTCCTGCAGTCAGGGGATTAACGACGCCAGAAGGAGAGGTGCGCGCCTTGAGAGCGGCGTTATATGTGACAACCCATCCTCACCATCTCCCTGCGCTCCTCACGCTGAGGCAAGCTCGCACCTCCGCAAGTCAAGCCTTAGCGCGTTTGTGTCACTCACTTTTTCCTTCACTGAATTTACCATTTTGATATGGTGTACTTCCCGCAGCGCTGTCTTCAAGTTTTCAAGTCATACCCCGATATGTTCAGCGAGGCGCGGCACGGGACGGTGCCACGGAGAGTGCAATAGGCACCGTATCCTTCTCCTTTCTCTTGCTCTCCTCCTGACTACGACATATTCCTGATGGCCGCGCCTTCTCTCGCCTCGGTCCCCCCGTGATACCAATAGAGACTCTCTTTTTGTTAGACTCTCGTATCTTTTGATCTATTTCTTACGGCTGGTCGATTGTCCCGATAACTGCTCAGCTTCAAGTTTTTTTTGTAAAGCGTAGGCGGGCTGGGCTTTATCACGGTGGCCGGCAAGAAGATAAAAACGTACTGCTTGCTTCAATGAAGCGATGGCTTGGTCCCGTTGTCCAAGCTCGCTATAAGCGACGCCTAAACCGTAATGAGCGGCTGGGTCATTAGGATTCAAGCGAAGCACTTCCTGGAATTCGCGTGCTGCTTGCTCATACTGACCTTGGCGGCTATAGAGCGCTGCCAAGTGTGCGTGTGGCACGCTCTTTTCTGGATCAAGCCGTACTGCCTCCTGATACTCCCTAAGCGCTTCATCAAGTTGGTTGCGCTGCTCAAACTCCTGTCCAAGTTCGAGGTGGGCGGAAGCAGAAGAGGGATTAAAGCTCAACGCTTGTTGAAACGCGCGAATCGCTTCATCCGATTGGCCTCCACGGCGCAATGCAACACCTTGATTAAGGTAATAGCCTTCGAGTGCCGTGCGAGCCTCCTTCATATTAGGGTTTAAGCGCAGCGATTCTTGATATGATTTAAGTGCAGCGTCTGTGGCGCCTAGTCGCTCACTCACGAGCCCTAGACGGTAATGGGCGGCGGCATTGGTTGGGTCGTGCTTCAAGACTTCCGTATAAGCCGAGAATGCTTCACTCCAGCGTTGTTCGTCCTCGTACTTCTGTCCCTTGGTGAAAAAATCCTCGGCCAGAACAGAAGTTATGAGAAAAAAATTCAGTGCCAAATAGCAAAAAACAATCGCCATCCCAAGGGGTTTTTTCACTGTGTCCTCCGGTTATTTGTTTGTGAAATGCGCCCGACGTTTCTCCACAACCCACGGATTCCCTGCTGATGATTCTCCGTGGTCATATACGACCCTGCGGTCAGAGCTTCCCTTTCTCACCGAATTGGCAACTCGGCATCTAGTTGATTGAGATGACTGTGGTCAGGCCATCTGTCTTCTTACCTCGAAGAGTTTGATACTCACGAACCATTTTTTGTTCCTCCCTCCTGCGGAGCTTGGCCTGCGCGTACTTCATGCTTTTTATGGATCAAATGGAACAGGCAGAAAAGGGCTCTAGGCGGTGATGAGGTTGTCGGCTAAGATCATTTCATTGAATTATCTTGCTCTGAGTGGAGAAACGGAGGACATCATGGCCTCATGTGACCACCTGTGCAACACCGAAGAACAATTGCGCGAACTCTTGAGTATCGTCAATGACCATCTGAAAATGCACGAGCCCGATGAGGAGGCATACGGATCTCTTCTGGCAGTAGCCTTTCACCTCAACGAAGCGCTCCACGAGTTAGGGTATCTGCTCGACCAATCTGAGGAAGGAGAGACGGCGGCTCCATCCAAAGAAATTGGGCACTAGCCTGACAATTGCGGTATGAGCAGAGCTGATTTCGGTTGGCACTCATAGGTCAAGAGGGGAAACAATGAAAGCCATGGCTAAAACTGCTCCAGGTTCAGGAGTTGAATATGCCGATATTCACACTCCACTCATCACGTACGTGTCACGCTCACATGTCACCATGAAGCGTTTGATCCTTTCAGGAAAAAACAAGGGAGCAGAATTCTGATCGAGTCCACAGGAACTCCATAAGCCACGTATCATCGACGTATGAAACAACATTCTTCTCAAACCAAGAAACCAGATCGGTTACTTACCGCTAAGAACGGCTTTGTCTTACACATTACTCCGCGAATGGGTCCAAAAAAAGTCACGATGGCCAAGACGGCAGGACCTCACCTGATCTATGGGATTTCCTACGCGCATCCCGTGCCAATGCCAGTGACGCTGAGTAACTAGCCGCCAGTTTTACAATCCCAACTTACCTGGATTGAGAATTCCGTCAGGATCAAGACTCGCTTTGAGCGAACGAAGTACGGCCATGCCGCTGCCTAACTCTCGTTCCATTAAGTGCCCAAGTCGAACGCCAACACCATGAACGTACTCGATCGATCCACCAACCTCTTGGGCGAGCCGGTAAATTTCGTCGGTCGTCTGACGCATACGTGCTGCTGCGTCCCGCTTGGGTGTTTGGCGGCAATAGAGAATGACTGCATAGCACTCTGGCCAGATCCACACGCCTTCTTCACAGAGAGAGACTCCATGCGCTTGGATGCAGACGAGGGCTCGTGTACGAAAGTCTAACAAACGATTAGCGGGAATCGCTAGGTGCAGAAAATCAAACTGGGACTTTCCTGTTGGTGTTTCTAGCCATTTTCCTTCGCGGAGTTCTGGATCACGCGCCCACCGGTCAGCAATTGCATGACGATTCGTCCAATACTCTCTCAGCTCTTCCAGTGGCAGATTGCTTGCGCCGTGAGCGTGCGCAATAATGTTCGCACACTCGACTTGCTCTTCTACTTCTTTAGGGAAACCGTCGAACGCCAGTCGCAGTTGGGGCGGTGTGGTTGGCGGCACAGTACGTCGTTCATGAAGTTCAATTGGCCAGTTATCAGCGGCAAGGTCCATTGAGGTCGGACGAACCCCGCGGCGCTGCATTGCGAGAAGAGCCTGAAAGCCACTGGGGAAATCGGGAAAAGTAAAGCCCACCAGAGCTTGGGTTTCGGGCTGAGGAAAGATCTTGAGTGTCGCTTCGGTGATGATTCCCAGCGTCCCCTCTGCACCGATAAAAAACCGGGCGAGGTCAGGACCCGTGGAACGTTTGCGTAAAGAGGGTGTCCTGACAACTTCGCCCGTGCCAAGTACGACTTCGAGACCAAGGAGCTGCTCACCCATCGACCCGTAGCGTCCACCAAGATAACCCAGACCATTTGTTCCGACTGCTCCTCCGACTGTGGCGATAGAGATCGACCAGGGATCATGGCCAAGCAGAAATCCGTGCGTAGCCAATATTTCTCCCAGAAAGCGTAGCCGTATACCACTTTGCACTCGTGCGGTAAGGGCTTCGGCATCGATTGCCAGCACGCGGCTCATGTGTTGCATATCGATGACGATTCCTGCCCGCACCGACAGCGCCCCGCCCATGAGTCCGCTGCCGCCACCATAAGGAATGAGAGGAATATGGTGCTCGCGGGCAATCGCAACCAGGCGAACAATCTCCTCGGTTGATTGTGGTCGCACAACCGCGAGAGGCCGCTGCTCAAGCGCAGTCATGTGAGCGAAGCCTCTATGCGGCCGGAGCGCGTCACGGGAGAATGTCGTGCAACTCTCGGGTGTAGTCAAGACGTGTTCCGCTCCTAAGGTGCCTTGCAAGATACGAATCAGCGTGTCCATGTTAGTGACTGTAGGCCGAAGACGGCTGTTCCTGCAAGCGATAAAATACCAAGCACGGATAGTCAGAAGGAGACGGAATGCATTTTACCTATCTCCTGACGAGCAGCGAAGATAACGTCACGAAGCAGGGATCAAAAGTTTAGCGATAGCGTATGCCACCGATGCGCTACAAAAAGCGATCAGGGCAGTAAAAGGAAGGAAGCGAAAACTGTAAAGCAACGGACCAAGCGGATTTGCCCATCACTGCATCGTCCCCATCGGAAACAAGAATCCCATCTGCTCGTCTATATGACGAACGCGTGACTTCAGAGTAGGGCGGGGAGTTGGCGATAGGGCGCGGGCAAGATAGACGGCGGCGGCTTTACGGGGGATGCGATAAGAACGACCGATACGAAGGGCAGGGATGTCGCCTTTGTGGATGAGGTCACGGACCAAGCGAGGGGAAACAGCAAAAATGCGGGCAAATTCGGCGACGGTATACACTTTAGGACGGACGTGGCTTTTACGCATACGTGCTTCAGCCATTCAGCACGAATTGTGGTTCTTACTCCCCAAACCACGGGGCGTCACTCGACGCCCCGCCCGGTTACATCCGGCCTCTCTTCCCCCCGAGGAGGCAGTTCTCCGCCGCTCCACCCCAGTTCCTTGCCTCCCTCCCCCGAACAAGGTGAGAACGTTAATTGCCTTCTCATCACGAACAACCGCTGGTCGCGCCACAGTTGAGGCACTTATAACATGAGCCGTTGCGAATCATGATCGACCCACAGTCGGCACAGCTCGGTGCGTCGGCCTGTGACTGCCATGTTATACTTCCGGAAGCAGTTGGCTGGAAGGCTGCTGAAAGCGACCGTGGAGAATCCCCGTGGGAAGGGTGAACACCGGTGGCGAGAGCCGCGACTGAACCATGCGCCGTTGCTGCGACCCCGGCTCCATTGAGCGTAGCCCTGGCTCCGTCTTTTGCTGCGGTAGGGTGCGCCCGCTCTTCTTCACCCCGTGAGGACTCTCTTTGGCCGTCGCCTTCGACTAACCCAGTCTCCTGCTTTTGCTCGGTCGGCAGGAAGCGCATACCGAGGAAACGGAAAATATAATCAGTGAGTGATTTTGCGTAGGGGATCTCTGGATTCTTGGTAAAGCCTGAGGGCTCAAATCGGACATGGCCAAATTTACTCACCAGAGCCTCAAGCGGTACACCATACTGGAGTGAAAGCGAAGTCAGCGTGGCAATCGTATCCATTAATCCAGAGATCGTGCTTCCCTCTTTTGCCATCTTGATGAAGATTTCACCTGGAGTGCCATCTTCATAGAACCCCACGTGGATATAGCCCTCGTGGCCCGCGATGTCGAATTTGTGGCAAAGCGCTTGCCGATCCATCGGTAAGCGTCGTCGCACAGGAGCGGGCTCGGTAATCGTAACCGGAGCCTGTTGTGGTTCGGCCTTCTTCTCTCCGGTCGCTAACGGTTGGACGCGCTTACAACCGTCGCGATAAATCGCCACTGCTTTGAGCCCTAAACGCCAGGCTTCGATATACGCCTCCGTAATCTGTTCAACGGTAGCGTCGTTCGGCATGTTGATCGTCTTGGAGATCGCCCCGGATAGGAAGGGTTGTACCGCTCCCATCATACGAAGATGGCCGAGATAGTGGATAGAACGGCTGCCGCGAGTCGGTTTGAAGGCACAGTCGAATACCGGGAGATGCTCGTCACGCAACAACGGCGCGCCTTCAATCGTCTCATGCTCGTCGATGTATTCGACGATGGCCTGAATTTCTTTGCTATCGTATCCCAGCCGTTTGAGGGCACGCGGGACGGTGTTGTTCACAATCTTGAGCAGACCGCCGCCAACCAAACGCTTATACTTGACGAGGGCGATATCGGGTTCTACTCCCGTGGTGTCACAGTCCATCATGAAAGCTATGGTGCCAGTGGGGGCGAGCACGGTTGCTTGAGAGTTACGGTAGCCAGCTTTGCGCCCGAGCATCAGTGCCTCATCCCACACTTTACGGGCTTCAGACAAAAGGTCGAGTGGAACCAGAGAGGGATCAAGCTTATGCGCAGAGGCGCGATGCTTTTCGATGACACCGAGCATCGGTTCGCGGTTCGCTGCATAGCCAGAAAACGGCCCCATCTGTTCGGAGACCCGAGCGGACTGCAGGTAAGCCTCGCCCGTCATTAATGCAGTGATCGCGCCGGCGTATTGGCGACCAGTTTCGGAATCGTAAGGCAACCCTAACGACATCAACAGCGCGCCGAGATTAGCGTAACCTAAGCCTAATTCGCGGAAGGCCTTAGCGTTGGCGGTAATTTCGGCAGTTGGGTAACTAGAATTATCAACCACGATGTCTTGCGCGGTGATGCTGATATCGACGGCATGCCTGAAGGCCGCAGTATCAAACCCGCCGTCATCTTTCAAAAACTTCATCAAGTTGAGCGAGGCGAGATTGCAGGCGCTATCGTCAAGGTGCATATACTCGGAGTTATGGATAAAGCAACCTGAAAAATCTAAGGCTTTTGTCGTAACTGGCGACGCAGTTTGGCTGGTCATGATGGCAAAGTTATGGTGAGTATCGACAGTGCCATCATAGACGTCTTCATTCCTATCGAACTCAACTGCGACAACTTTGTGATTATAGTGAGTGGCGTGCTCCAATAGGTCAGCATCTGAAGTAAAGAAGCGTTGCAGTGTGGCACGATAAGGAACATGAGATGCCCCTAAAGCACGCGCTGTGTCGCGTAAAACATCCCAACAGTCCAGCCGAACCTCATGACCTGCGTCTAAAAGTAGCCGTGCGGCCTTCAAGCCTTGAGTCCGTAAACTCTGTTCTCCAGCACGTCGTTTATCTTCTGGGCGTGCCGCAGCAATCCCAGCCAAGCGGAGTTTCTCCCGATGTTCGGGCGATGGTGAACGTCCCCGTCGAGAGGCACCGCCTTTCGCGCCAATCATCGCCAAACCTAACGGGCTGTAACGACAAGCATGCGAACAGAAGATTTGCTCTTCTCGCGCCGTCACAAAGTTCTGGCGACAGGCGGGGCAACACCGCTCGTAGCGTTCATCTGCCTCACGTCCTAAGCGTCGTCCAGCTTCGAGAGCTTTTGCCATCCAGCGTCGAGTACGGGCAGAGGCTTGAGCATGTTGCTGTGGGTCATTCCATCGCTGTGCTGCTGCAGCTTGCATCTTCACGCGTGTTTCGGGCAGGTGCGGTTTTCCGTAGTGCGGATTTTTCTCTCCACGCATAGCCAGTGAGAGGTGTGCTCGCCACTCCTCATTCATGCAACGTCGTGCCGGGTTATTGTCTCCCAGCATCTGATTTCGATGGAGGACTTGGTGTTCTTCCGTTGATAATAGCTGCAAATTCTCTAGTCGGTCGTTCAAGCTGTCGAAATCCCGATGGTGAAGATGGAAACCTTCGGGCTGCTTTCCATTCCGCGCTTCCCAGACCCAGCGATACTGAACTCTCCAGCTCTCACCTGTGTACACAAAGCGCCGCGCAGTGCGCCAGTTCGAGCGCTGTTGGATTTTCGAGTGAAACGGGTTCAGGGAATCTCCAGGTTGGAGATCTTTGACTTGCCGGTACGAGCCGTCGCGTAGCATGATGAGATGGTCATCAGTGGCACGGAACGATGAGCCATCATCAAGGGTCACTCGGTAGACCGGTGCGTTCCGGCGTTTGACGCCTACGTTCCACATGCGACTAATAACTGTCTTTCCGTTGTTATGATCCCAGGCATAGACGGGAACCTCTTGTCCAACGAGATCCCTAATTGGGACTGCATTACGTCCGTCTGCGACAGCAATGAGGGTATCGCCAGTAATACAACACGGGTTCGAGGCGTTAATGCGCCCGGTATTCGGGCACGTATGCCAGGCATTAATCGTCGTGTCGAACTGCATCCCTGGATCACCACACCGCCAGGTCGCTTCGGCGATTTTCTGGAGCAGATCGCGGGCTTGAAAAGTTTCGCAAATGTCATTTGTGGTGATGTAGCGCGTCGACCATGGGCGGTTCTCGATGATGGCACGCATGAAATCATCAGTCACGCGCACCGAATTGTTGGCATTCTGAAAAAAGACGGACCCGTACGCTGCGCCGTCGATAGAACCGTCATAGCCGGCTTCGATGAGCGTCCACGCTTTCTTCTCTTCTTCGACCTTGCATTGGATGAACTCAACCACATCCGGATGATCGGCGTTGAGGACGACCATCTTGGCTGCGCGCCGGGTCTTTCCCCCAGACTTGATGACCCCGGCTGAGGCGTCAGCCGCACGCATGAAGGATACTGGACCAGAGGCGGTGCCGCCGCCAGCGAGGCGCTCTCTGGAAGAGCGGATTCTCGACAGATTTACCCCGGAGCCAGACCCGCCCTTAAAGATGATGCCTTCTTTGCGGTACCAATCAAGGATCGATTCCATCTTGTCATCGACCGAAAGAATAAAACAGGCAGAACACTGCGGGTGAGGTTCGACCCCGACGTTGAACCAGACTGGGCTGTTGAAGGCAAGCTTCTGCTCGACTAGCAAATGACTGAGCTCTTCAGAAAAAACCTGCGCGTCGGCTTCGGTGGCGAAGTATCCATCCTTACGGCCCCAGCCAGTAATCGTATCAACCACGCGGCCGACCAGTTGTTTCACGCTGTGCTCACGCTGGGGAGTGCCGAGCGGGCCGCGAAAATATTTTGACACGACCACGTTAGTAGCCAGTTGAGACCAGGACCGAGGAATCTCGACCTCGTGCTGTTCAAAAACAGTTTCCCCCTTTTCGCCAGAGATGACTGCGCTCCGCTTTTCCCATTCAACCTCGGCATAGGGATGGGTACCTGTTCGGGTGAAGTAGCGTTTGCAACTAAGACCGCGGCGTTTGGTGACGGCTGTCTCTTCGTGACCGCGTGCTGGCTGACTGTTGTCCATGGTGGCTTTCTTGCGCGCCTTCTCCGCCATACCGCCTCCTCCTCTTCCTCATCGTGTGATTTGGACGAAAACGCTTCTACACACAAGATATGGTGTTGTCAAGTGAAAAACAACCCAAGTGATAGTAGGCGGAATTCCTCTTCTTTTTTTGCTCGCCTTTTCTTACAATACGATTTGCGATGGCGAAACGGACAAACAATCCTTCCTGGGCCGGAGCGGCTGAGGTGCTGAACGCCTTAGTTTCGCAGTTTACGAACCCCGCTCGCTGGCGGGAGTATCGGGTGTGGGAGGTGTGGGAGGGCGTAGTGGGGGAGGCGATCGCGCGCAAGGCACGTCCGAGCAAGATTCACAATGGGAAACTCTTTGTGACAATTTCCAATTCCGCGCTCATGCAAGAACTGCAATTCTCCAAAGCAAGCATTCGTGAGCGACTCAATAAACAGCTTGGTCCCGGGACGATTAAAGATCTCTTCTTTGTGATTGGACGAGTGCAAGATGTGGCGCTTCGGCCTGCGCCTCCACGACAACGTTCGTTGCCCCCCTTCACCGAGGTCCGGCTTCCACCCCTTGAACGGCAAGAGCTGAAAGCTGCGTTTGCAAAACTCTTAGCCGCGCGGCGGCGGAGATTGATGCGGAAAGGATCATCTCGTGGCTGAGTCTACTCCCAAGAGTCCAGCCGAACGCTTTAGTCGCCTGTTTCGCAAGGCCGGAGTTTTTCTTGCCAAAGGGCAATTTGACCAAGCATTGACCGTACTGCGGGAAGGCGAGGCGCTGGCGCAGTCTCTTGGTGACGAAGAAAAGTTGGCGTTATTCTACGAAGAGATCGCAAAATGTGAAGAGAAGTTGAAAACAGGATAATGGTATACCCGTAGAGACGTAGCAAGCTACGTCTCTACTCTGAGAAGTCAGAGCGGACTCGCTCACGGCGCGAGGTACTGACCGTCTTGGTCAATGAACACCGTAAACGCGCCCCCTAGTCATCATCATCGCCATTGTCATCATCGTCATCATCGTCGTCCGCGAGGCTGACGATCTGCACCTTGCGCGTCCACTCCTGGGTGTCCACTACCGCCCCACGCTCCCGAATCAGCGCCTGGGCCGACGCTTGGGCGGGGCCAGCAGTGAAGCCATCGCGCCCCTGCGCCGGCACCGTCACCGGGTAGTCCTCCAATCCGCCAGTGCACTTTCCGGAGCCGACACCGTGCCCCACGGCCGTCCCCTGGGTGAGGGTTACATCGACGTGCAGCCGCTGCCCGGCCTCACAGTTGGCCAAGATCGTCACCGTGCTCGCCCGGCCGTTACGCTTCAAGACTACGCTCGGGTCGATGTTGAGCAGGAAGGAGGGGACCGAGACCGGGCTGACCTGATTGGTGGTCGAATTGATGCCGAGCTGGCCGAAGGTGTTCTCGCCCCAGCAGGCCACGCCGCCGGAGACGAGCAGGGCGCAACTGTGGCGCCGCCCGGTGGTGAGGTTCACGGTCCCAAGGAGCGGGGAGAAGAACGTAGCCAGGTTGCCGACCAGTCGCCCCACGGTCACAGGCGTGAGGGAGGCGGTGCCGACGGTAGAGTTGCCGAGCTGCCCGGCGCCGTTGTCGCCCCAGCACCTGCCCGTACCATCGGCCAGCAGTGCGCAGGAGTGCCCAAACCCGCCGGCGATGGCGACGACGTTGAAGAGGTTCACGAACGTGGGCACGGATCGCGACGCCGTACTACCGATGCCGAGCTGGCCCAAGAGGTTCGCGCCCCAACAGAACGGTATGCCATCGGACCGCAGCGCGCAGGTGTGCGTATTGCCGCCGGCGATGGCTACAGTATTGTCCAGGCTGACGAGGGCGGGAAGGAGGGGATTTGTTGTCGGGCTGGTGCCGAGTCGGCCAGAGCCGTTGAAGCCCCAGCAGAACGGCACGCCGATGGCCACCAGCGCGCAGGTGTGCAATTCCCCCACCGCGATCGAGACGGCGTTGGCGAGGCCTCCTCTGACGAGCACCGGGCTGAGCCGAGTTGTTGTGGTGCCGTCGCCGAGTTGACCGCTACCGTTAGCACCCCAACACTGCACAGTGCCATTGGCCCGCAAGGCGCAAGTATGCGAACTGCCGAGGGCACCCCCGGCAGCGATGGCGACGACGCTCGTGAGGACGCCGACGCCCACCGGGGCGAGCCGAGTTGTCGTGGTGCCATCGCCGAGTTGGCCGTTGAGATTGAGGCCCCAGCACAAGACGGTGCCGACAGCCAGCAGCGCGCAGGTGTGTGCTTCCCCGGCCGCGATGGCGATCACGGTGGTGAGCGGAGTGTTAGGACTGGTAATGACGGCCACCGGGCTGAGCCGAGTTGTCGTGGTGCCGTCGCCGAGCTGACCAGAAGAGTTATCCCCCCAGCACGCAACCGTGCCGTTGGCGCGCACCGCGCAGGTGTGATTACGCCCGGCCGCGATGTCACGCGCGGTGACGCTGCCGCCACCGCCTAATACCGGCGTCGCAGCGGTGTTGTTCAGGGCCGTATTACTAATGCCGAGCTGACCGGATTGATTGGCACCCCAACATTTCGCCGAGCCGTCGGCCAGCAGCGCGCAGGTGTGAAAGCTTCCGGCGGTGATAACGACAGCTTTGCCCAGAACTTCAAGAGGGGAAGCGACCTGAACCGAGGTGAGCCGATTGCCACCGAGGATGCCAATGCCGAGCTGGCCGTTAGAATTGCTACCCCAGCAGTGCGCTGTGCCAGAGTCTAGCAGCGCGCAGGTGTGACCATCCCCTGTCGTGATGGCGACAGCGGTGGAGAGAGGAGTGTTAGGACTGATAATGACAGCCACCGGGGTGAGCCGCTCCACGATCGTGCCGTCGCCGAGTCGGCCGTTAGAATTGTTGCCCCAGCAGCGCACGGTGCTATCGGCCAGCACCGCGCAGGTGTGGACGGTCCCGGCCGCGATGGCGATGGCAGTGGTAAGGCCACTGACGGCCACCGAAGTGCTACTCGACACTTTGTTGCCATTACCGAGTTGACCAAAGTTGTTGAAGCCCCAGCAGCGCGCGGTGCCATTGGCCAGTAGTGCGCAGGTGTGTTGGACCCCAGCGGTGATGGCGACGGCGGTGGTGATGCCGACGACGGCCACCGGAACGAGCCGATCGCCACCGAAGATGCCAATACCGAGCTGGCCGCCACCATTGTTGCCCCAGCAGCGCACGCTGCCATCGGCCAGTAGCGCACAGGTGTGGCTCGACCCGGCCGCGATGGCGATGGCGTTGGTGAGACCGCTGACAGCCACCGGAACGAGCCGCTGTCCGGTGATACCCTCGCCGAGCTGGCCGTTGGGGTTATTTCCCCAGCAGCGGACCGTGCCACCGGCCAGCACACCGTCCAGCAGCGCGCAGGTGTGATTGCCTCCAGCGGTGACGGCGACGGCGGTGGTAAGGCCACTGACGAGCACTGGGACTCGAGTAGGTGCGGTTGACTTGAGGCCGGTGCCCAGTTGCCCAACGTCGTTGGCGCCCCAACAACGCACGGTGCCATCTTCGTTGACCTGGCAAGAGTGGCGACCCCCCGCGGAAATTCGTACCGCCGGGTCGTTGAGAACGGTTTCCGCCCTGAAGCGGGCCCGCGTCGCGGCCTCACTAATAGTGTAGCTAGAGAGAAGGAAGAGGGCGGCACTAAGATAAAAGCTAAGGCGGCGCATACAAGACTCCTATGATGATTGTCTACTCACGAGCGGTTTTTTGGTGCAAGTCGTCAAGTCGGCAAAGCCCCAGTGGTAGTTGAGAGTAGTAAACACGAGGTGCGGTAACTTCTTGGCAGTGGCGAGGCCGGCTTTCGGGGCACTCATGCCTAGCCGCTCCACTGGCGCACAAGGCGCCGCTGGCCAGTCGAGAGGGCGTCACGCTGGCGGCCGGTCGCGACCGCGGTGGGGTTCTGGATGCTCGTGAGGATGGGTTGCATGCTTGTCCTCCTTTCTTGGTGGCCTTGTATAGAGCTTGCATTACGTTCACTACCTTCGCTCATCGCTCTGCAGCTGGGCTGGGCAAGGACCATCTTTTTGAGCCCAAGGCCTTGTCTGCCGGCTCACGAAACGTTAAAAACGGTCAAAAGTCGATAAGAAAACTGTGCAATTTTTCTGCAATTTTTCTACAATTTTTCTGCGAGCACTTCGGGATGGACTATGGGGCAAGGATACATCTACACGTTTCAAGACTTTGTTCTCGATATCGACAGTGCCGTTCTTCGCGAGCGGCAAGAACGGCGGGCGCTCCGGCCCAAAGCCTTCGACCTGTTGCGCTACTTCGTCGAACGGCCCGGCCAGTTGATTACCAAAGAGGAACTCTTCAACGCCTTGTGGCCACAGATCGTGGTTGATAACGCGACCCTCACCGGCTGCATTCGTGACCTGCGTGCCGTCCTGAACGACGACGCTAAACAGCCCCGCTTCATCGAGACCGTCCCGACACGAGGGTATCGGTTCATCGCAGAAGTCCAGCGTCCAGAGTCCAACCTCCAGAGTCAAGAAGAAGAAAATCAAAAATCAAAAGTCAAAAATACGTTCTCAGACTTCGGACCTCGGACCTCGGACTTCTCTGCCTCCGCTCTCATGGGTCGTGACGCCGAACTCGCGGCTTTGCAGCAGTGGTTAGCCAAAGCCCGGCGTGGCGAGCGGCAAGTCGTGTTCGTCACCGGGGAACCCGGGATTGGCAAGACCTCCCTCGTCGAGACCTTTCTGAAGAGTCTAGCGTCTAGCGTCCAGAGTCTAGCGTCAAAAAGGCAAAGCCCTTCTTCCTTTCCAGTTCGGCCCCTAGACCCTAGACCCCAGACCCTAGACGCCCATCCCTGCATTGGCCACGGCCAGTGTGTGAAGCAGTATGGCTCCGGAGAGGCTTATTTGCCGGTGTTCGAAGCCTTAACACGGCTTGGACAAGGAGTGCATAGCCGACAGTTGATTGCCGTGCTCCGGCAGTATGCCCCGACATGGCTCGCGCAAATGCCGGGGTTCCTGTCGCCGCAAGAGTTTACCGCCTTACAACTGCGCGTCGTAGGAACCACCCGGGAACGCATGCTGCGGGAGTTTGCCGAAGCAGTCGAGATGTTCACCAAAGACCAACTGTTAGTGTTGTGGTTCGACGATTTACACGATAGTGACCCGTCAACGCTGGACCTGATTGCCTACCTGGCGCGACGGCAACAGCCGGCGCGGTTGCTGCTCGTTGGTACCTATCGTCCCGCCGAGGCCCTCTCCGGGGACCGCGGGTTACCACGGGTGCAACAAGAGCTCCGCGAGCGACGCCAATGGCAGGAACTCGCGCTGGAGTGTCTCAACGAACCGACAATAGAAGACTATCTGAAGGTGCAGTTCCCCGGAGCCACAACCTTCTCATTCCCTACGCTCGCACGTGCCGTTTACCGCCGGACCGAAGGGAATCCACTCTTTCTTGTCAGTATGCTGGATGACCTGAAGGCTCAACAGATGTTGGTGCGGAATGAAGGACGCTGGCACCTGCAAGTAAACCTGCACGAAGTCGTCTCGCGGGTGCCGGCGACCTTGCACGGGACGCTCGCAGGGCAACTCCACGACCTGCAACCCGAGGAGCAGGAGGTTTTAGAAGCGGCGAGTGTGGCCGGGATGTCCTTTGCTGTTCCGCTTGTCAGCGTAGCGACCAGCAAATCTCTTCTCGAAGCCGAGGGGATCTGTGAGAGCCTCGCACGACGGGAACGCTTTATTTGCCGCGATGGAATGGAGGAGTGGCCGGATAGGACGTTAGCCACGCGGTATCGCTTTCGTCACGCCCTCCATCAAGATGTAGCCTATCAACGGATTCCACCCCTGAAGCGGTCGCAGCGGCATCAGCAGATTGGCGAACGCCGAGAGCGTGCGTTTGCGTCCGAGGTTGGCACAGTGGCCGTCGAGCTGGCCGCACATTTTGAACAGAGCCGCGATTACGAACGGGCTGTGCGCTATCTCCGGCAGGCAAGCGAGCAGGCGCTACAACGCAGCGCTTATCACGAAGCGATCAGTCTAGCCACCAAAGGGCTCTCAATACTGCGCCTGTTGCTCATTGCACCGGACCGTACCCAACTGGAACTCCGGTTGCGCATGGTGCTGGCGGCCTCCTTTGCAACCACAAAGGGCACTGCCGTTCCTGAAGTGGAACAAACCTGTCACCGAGCGTTAGAGTTGTGCCGACAAGCAGACGACGACCCGCAACTCTTTCCGGTACTATCTGTGCTGTTTGGTTTCTTGTTGGTGAGCGCCCAGTTCCAGACCGCGCGCGAATTGGCCGAGCGGCTCCTCCGCCTCGCCGAGCAGCAATCCGAGCCGGTGCTGAAGTTGGCCGCACATCTCGCGCTCGGGATCGTGCTGTGGCAGACGGGAGAGTTGACCTCGGCTCGTGTTCACTTCGACCGGCGACAGAGCCTGTATAGTCCACAAGACCACCTCAAATTCTTACAGTTCGGCCACTGCCCGACAGTGACAAGCCTCGCCTTTGCCGCGTCGGCCTTGTGGTATCTCGGTTACCCTGACCAAGCTCGTCGGGCGGGGCTGGAAGCGATGGCGTTGGCTGAGCGTCTTGCCCATCCGTATACACACGGGGTCACCCTCAATTTTGTGAGCCAAGTCTTTCACGAACTTCGAGAGATATCGATTGTACAGACTCAGACAGACCGACTTCTTGCCCTCTGTCGTGAGCAAGACTTTCGAGAAGGGCTGGCGCGCGAAATGATCACGCGGGGCTGGATATTAGCCCAACAAGGACAGGCGAAGGAAGGGATCGTCCAGATCCGTGAAGGGATTGCGATATGCGAAGCGATTGGCACACAGATGGATCGGTCGCGTCATCTCGCGGTGTTGGCTGAGGTATACGCTTTCAACGACCAACCGGCTGAAGGACTGGCGGTGCTTGAGGAGGCGCTCCAGCAGGCCGAGAAAACCAGCGGGCGTTACTACACAGCGGAGATTTATCGACTTATGGGCCAGCTTACGCTGCAAAAAGGGGCTAGGGGCTGGGGGCTAGGGACTGGGTCCTCCTCCCCACAAGCCCCTGGCCTCAAGTCTCACACCCCACGGGAGGTTGTGGAAGAGGCGGAGGGGCACTTCCTCAAAGCCATTGATGTCGCGAGAGAACAGCAGGCGAAGTCACTGGAGTTACGAGCAACGGTGGGTTTGGCTCGCCTGTGGCAACAACAACGCAAGCACCACGAAGCACACAGTATGTTATCCGACATCTACAACTGGTTCACTGAAGGATTCGACACGGCGGATTTGCAGGAGACGAGAACACTGCTGGAAGAATTGTGCCAGTGATTCATCGGCTCAGTGACTTCTTAAGGTCTGAAAGTTATTTCCTTTGATGCTTCTCCTCACAGTGTCGGGAGATCGAAGAACCACGCCAGCAGTGTTAGCATTTGTCGGCAAGAGGAATTCCTTCTTTCTCATTGAGTAATGAGATTGTTTCGTCACCGGCGGCAATGCGCACCGAGGGGTCGTTGAGGATGGTCTCCGCTCGGAAGCGGGCTCGCGTGGCGGCATGACTGAGGGGAGAAGTGAATAGGAGGACGAGAGCAGTAGGGAAGAAGAGGGTGAGGCGACGCAGGTGCATAGCGGTTCCTTTCGGATTTTGCGCCCCCTCTACCACAAACAGCGTGTTCCTGCAATAGAACCGAGAGTTAGATGGTGGTGCAGTTTGCTTATCTTTGCTCCCTTCCCTTCAACGGCATTGCGGTTTCCGTAGGGGCGTAGCATGCTACGCCCCTACCAGAACAAAGCTGCACCACTACCGGGAGTTACATAGTGGTGTAGCTTCGGGCTGATCATCCTCCCACGTAAGGGCGACCTAGCAGTCGCCCTTGAAGGGCTTACCGGCTTGCCAATACCAGCGGAAGCTGCGAGAAACCGAATACGATGGGTGTGGCCGTTTGTCGCACCGCAGGTGCCTCTCCACGCTTGAGGATAGGAAAGCGATCGAGAAAGGCGTTGAGAGTGATCCTGGCTTCGGCCCGCGCCAGGGGTGCGCCGAGACAGTAATGAATACCCATGCCAAAGGCAACATGATTGCGCAGATCACGATCCAGCTGGAACTCGTCAGGGTTCGAGAACGCGCTAGGGTCACGGTTGGCGGCCCCGTAAAAGATGGTGACTCGGTCACCCTTAGCGATCTTGGCGGTCGCGACTTCTACCTCGCGCGCTGCCGTGCGGAACAGGCGTTGCACTGGGCTCTCGTAACGCAAAGTTTCTTCGATCACGGTTTCAACCAGGTTGCGGTCCGCACGCAACTGTTGCCATAATTCGGGTCGCTCGACCAACACGTTCAGTATATTGCCGAGCAGATTTGTCGTCGTCTCGTTCCCCGCAATCAGTAATAAAGTAGAGAACCCGAGAATTTCCCAGTCCTGCAGTGACTCACCTTCGATGTCGGCCTCTACCAGAGCGGTGATGAGATCTTCCGCTCCCTGAGACCGTCGGGCCGCGGCCATCTGACCAAAATAAGTAACCATTGCTTGCAGCAGGGTCATCCGTTCGCTTGCCTGCACGGAAACGGTTGAAAGAAAGGCGTCAGACCAACGCTTGAAAGTCGCGTAATCCTCACCGGGGATACCAAGCAAGCGAGCAATGACCTTTACCGGCAACGGAATGGTATAGGACTCAACAATATCAGTTGGTCCTTCGCCGATTTCATCCAACAACGTATCGGCGATACCGGTAATCCATGGTTCGAGCGCTTCTACCCGTTTGAGCGTGAAAGCCTTGTTCACCAACCGACGAAAGCGGGTATGTCGCGGTGGATCATCCTGAATGAGCGGAAGCTTGGGCCCGAACTGGCCGGCCATGGGGTTCTCGGAAGAGAACGTCTCGTGGTCTCGCAACGCGTTATAAACGTCCTCGTATTTTAACAGTCCCCACGCCCAAACAGGCTTTTCCAATCCGGCTGAAGCATTAGAGGGGATGCTGACATAATGCACCGGGGATTGCGCCCGTAGAGCCTGATAAACGGGATAGGGATTGGCAAAGTGTTCGCGGGCGACTAAGTGGTCTGGGGTGAAGCGCTGTGGTGTTTCCATCTTGCGTATCCATTCTCCTGTTAAGGAAAGGTGAGTCAAATGCTTGACTCGCCTGAGAGGCGTTATACACTCGCCCGGACGGCCATGGCTAGTCTGGCTGGGTCGCTGGAAGGAGAGCCTGAATTTTCTCGCGACATAGGCCATTAGTCTATGTGAAAGGCACGCTATGAAACCTCCCAAGTTCACTTATGCATGTCCTGTGTCAATTGAAGAGACCTTGGCGCTGCTTGCACCAGGAGAGGAAGGGACAAAGATTCTCGCTGGCGGGCAAAGCCTGGTTCCGCTGCTCAACTTGCGTATGGCGCAGGTGAGCGCGCTGATCGACGTGAACCGGGTCAGTGAACTCTCGTTTATCAAACGCGAAAATGAGGTCCTGCGGGTTGGGGCGCTGACCCGCCACCGACAGCTGGAAGTTTCCGATGAAGTGCGAACGGCGCAGCCACTCCTTGCACGGGCGGCGGCCGAAGTCGGTCACTTAGCTATCCGTAACCGCGGTACGATTGGTGGCAGCCTGGTGCATGCCGATCCGGCTGCCGAGTGGCCACTAATGGCCGTGACGCTCGATGCGCAGTTCGTACTCCGTTCGCAAAGTGGCTCCCGCACCATCGCTGCGCGCGATTTTTTTCTCGCACCGCTGACAACGGCGATCGAACCCAACGAGCTTCTCTGTGAGATTCGTTTTCCCATAGCAAGCCAGCGCACTACGGGAAGTTTTCAGGAACTCTGCCGTCGCCCGGGAGATTTCGCCCTGGCCGCGGTAGCCTGTCAGCTGACGTTTGATCCCAACCAGGCTTGCACAGCTGCCGCTGTGGCGGTGGGTGGCGCGCATTCAACCCCGCTGTGTATCGTGGAAGCTGACAAAGTGCTCAAGGGAAGCCGAGGCGAGGAAGAGGCGATTACCCAAGCGGCCGAAGTCGCGGCCGCAGCGGTCGAGCCTCCGTCTGATGTGCACGGCTCGGCCGAGTTCCGCCGGCGTATGGTGAAGGTATTGACGACTCGCGCATTGAAAGAGGCATGGGGAAAATAAGCAATTGTCTGTTAGCTGTTGGCCAGAACAGGAAAATAAGAATTTTCTGCTTTAGCTAATCGCTAAAAGCTAACAGCTTCTAAAGAGGGAAAACTTATGGCTCACTCCCAGTTGACTGAACGACAAACCGTTCGCTTACGGGTTAACGGCCAAGAAGTTGAGCGTGAGGTTGAGGTACGGAAACTGTTGGCCGATTTCTTGCGCGAAGACCTTGGTCTCACGGCCACCCATCTCGGCTGCGAACATGGCGTGTGCGGAGCCTGCACGATCGTGCTGAATGGCGACAGCGTACGCTCATGCCTGCTGCTGGCAGTGCAAGCCGACGGCGGAGAATTACTCACCGTCGAAGGTCTTGCCCGCGATGGTCAGATGCACCCTTTACAGCAATCGTTCTGGGATCATCACGCGTTGCAGTGCGGTTTCTGCACCTCCGGCTTTCTCATGAGCGCCTATGATCTCCTGCAAAAAAATCCCCACCCAAACGAAGAGGAAGTACGGTACGGCCTCTCTGGCAACCTCTGCCGCTGTACCGGGTATGCGAACATTGTCGAAGCGGTGATGGCAGTGGCGAGAAGAAAGGACTGAGTAATGAGTAATGGGGACTGAGTTAAGACAGTAGGAATGAGGGCAAGAAGCTTTCTTCTCAGTCCTCATCACTCAGTCCTCGTTGCTTTCTTGGGAGGAATTATGGCAACGAGCGTTATGGATACCGGCAAAACCGGCAAAATGATGGGCGCGCGGGTGCGACGGGTCGAGGACCCGCGTGTGCTCCTGGGCAAAAGCCGCTACGTCGGCGATATTCACTTGCCAGATACCCTGGCTTTGGCTTTCGTGCGCAGTCCCTATGCTCACGCGCGCATCACTCAGGTTGATGTGACCGCAGCCAAGGCGCATCCTGGAGTAAAGATGGTTCTCACCGGCGCCGATGTCGCTGACGCGGTCAAACCCCTCCGCGTCGTGTACGATCCGGTCAAAGCGCCAACCCACAAATCGTGCGATTGGTTCGTCCTCGCCAAGGATAAGGTTCGCTTCGTCGGCGAAGCCGTCGCCGTAGTCGTGGCGACCGATCGCTACGTGGCCGAAGACGCGGCAGCACTGGTCGATGTGGATTACGACCCGCTCGAGGCGGTGTGGGATGTGGAGAAAGCGTTAGCCTCGGGCTCTCCGCTAGTCCATGAGGAATGGGGCGATAATCTGATGCAGTCACTCAAAGTCGAAATTGGCGAAGTAACCAAGGCGTTCCAAGACGCCGACTGCGTGGTGGCCGAGCGTTTTGTCACGGGCCGACATATGGCCTTGCCGATGGAAACCCGCGGCTGTCTCGCGCACTTCGAGGCGGCGACAGAATCACTGACAGTGTGGTCTTCTACGCAGGTTCCTCACTTACTGCGTTCCCATCTCGCACTCTTGCTAGGCTATCCCGAGCACCATATCCGTGTGATCGCGCCGGACGTCGGCGGCGGCTTTGGTCAGAAAGGGCACGTGTTCCCCGAGGAGGTGATTGCCGCTTTCCTCTCACTGCGCCTGGGACGACCGATCAAATGGATCGAAGATCGACGGGAAAATCTCTCTGCCTCGCTGCATGCGAAGCAACAAGTCGTCCAGGCCGAACTGGCACTGAAGAAAGACGGCACCATCCTGGGGATTTCTGGGCGATTCTTAGGCGACGTCGGGGCTTATTCGGAGTACCCCTGGGGGTCAGCATTTGAAGCCGGACATGCGGCGTCAGCGATGCCTGGCCCTTATAAAATTCCCGCATTTCGTTTTGAAGCGTTGTCTGTTGCTACCAACAAGACCACGCTTGGCGTCTATCGTGGGGTGGGTTTGCCTATCGGTGTGCTCGTGATGGAGCGACTCGTCGATCTGGGTGCGCAGAAACTCGGTCTTGATCCGGCAGAGTTGCGGCTACGCAACATGATCCGTAAGGAAGAGCATCCATTCCGGACGATCATTGGTGCGGAGCTCGAAAGCGGGAGCCATCAGGAATCTTTGCAGAAAGCGCTCGATATGCTCGGCTACCGTGACTTCCGTCGCCAACAACAGGAGTGGCGGAAACAGGGGCGATATGTTGGGGTCGGACTCGCCTGCTATGTGGAAGGGACTGCGCCAAGTTCTGAAGCCCTCCAATCAATAGGTATCGATTTAGGTGGGTACGAGTCTGCTACCGTCCGTATGGATGCGGCCGGCAAGGTCACCGTGTTAGTCGGGACTCACTCGCATGGACAGAGTCATGAGACCACCTTCGCTCAAGTCGCTGCCGATGAACTGGGCGTGCCACTGGCGGACGTGCGGGTGATTGAGGGCGACACGACCGCCATCCCTTACGGTTGGGGAACCTGGGGGAGTCGCAGTGCGGTCACCGGTGGCGGTGCGGTGATTACTGCCTCTCGTAAGCTCCGCGAAAAGATCCTGCGGGTGGCGTCGCGTCTGAGTGAGGTACCGGATACGGATCTCGAACTCGCTGCAGGAATGGTTCAGCGCAAACAGAACGGCGCACAATTGATGCCGATCGGTCAGATTGCTCAGCATATTCTCTTCGCCCGCACTGCGGGTGAGGATCGTGGGCTTGAGATGACCGCCCATTACGAGCCGCCACCCTCGACTCATGCGAACGCGACGCACCTCGCTCAGGTCGAGGTCGATAGCGAAACTGGGCAGGTCAAAATTCTACGCTACATCGTGGTTGAAGACTGCGGCACGATGATCAACCCCTTGGTTGTAGATGGGCAAATTCAGGGTGGTGTGGCGCAAGGCATCGGGACCGCACTCTACGAGCAAGTGGTCTACGATGAGAATGGCCAACTGCTCACCGGGACGCTGATGGATTATCTGGCTCCGACCGCTATGGACGTCCCGCGCGTGGAGATTGGTCATTTCGAGAGTCCGTCTCCGTATACGCCGGGGGGAATCAAAGGCATGGGCGAGGGGGGAGCGATTGCCCCACCCGCGGCTATCGCCAATGCCGTCGCTGACGCGCTGTCCCCGTTTGGCGTGCGGGTGAACGAAGTGCCGATCACGCCCGAACGGGTGCTGACTTTCATCGAACGGGGAAGTACGAAAGAGTAAGGCAGGAACCCTATGGCGAAAGTCAGCGAGTTCGGTGTTTGTTTACAGAACCTTAGCGCCAAAGACTTTATTACTAACGCTCGTCTGGCTGAAGAACTCGGCTTTGGCACGTTCTGGGTGCCGGAAGATTATTTTTACCGGGGTGCGTTTGCTCTGGCCGCGGCGATTGCTTCCCACACGACCTCACTAAAAGTAGGGATTGGCGTCCTCAATCCCTATACCCGGCATCCGCTGTTGACGGCGATGGAACTCGCCGCCTTGGATGACGTGTCGAACGGACGCGCGCTGCTTGGGATAGGGGCGAGCGTACCGTTGTGGATTGAACAACAACTCAAGATTCCCTACACCAAACCAACTCGCGCCATCCGAGAGAGCGTAGAGCTGATTCGGCACATCTTCCGTGGCGAGACTGTAAACTACCAAGGCAGGGTCTTCCAGAGTGCGGATGCGCGGTTTCATTTCCACCCTACGCGCGTCAATGTCCCGATCCATCTCGGCGTGATGGGGCCGAAGAAGTTAGAACTGGCCGGTGAAATCGCCGATGGCGTTCTTCTCGGGGCGCTCACCAGTCCAGCGTACGTGCGCTATGCAGTAGAGCAGGTCTATCGTGGCGCCGCCCGGGCGCGGCGGAAACTTGATGGTTTTGCCATAGGCGCGTTTCTGGCCATCTCGATTGCCGAGGATGAGCAGGAAGCCCGCGAGGCGATCAAACCGCTGGTTGCCGGGATGATCGCGTTAATGGGGAACTACCCCAATCATCCGATTTTTTCTTGCGGCGGTCTGTTACCGGAACAGGTCCAAGATTTCGGCGCGGCCTTCGCACGCGGCGATATCCCCGGGGCAGTTGCACTGGTGACCGAGGAGATGGTTGATACGCTGGCGATTGCCGGGAGCCCTGAACGGTGCCGAGAAGGACTCGCGCAGGTCATCGAAGCCGGAGTAACCGCGCCCATCGCCTTTGAAGTTCCCGGCGTAAATCCAGAGAAAACTATCCGTGACGTACATACCCATTTGATGCCATACTTTCTGAGATAGGAGATGAAGCGCCATGGGTCGCATGAAATCTGCGGAGCTGGAACAATTCCTGCAACAACCGTACATCGGCGTACTGGCGACATTACGCCGCGACGGTCGCCCGTATACCATTCCGGTCTTTTGGCTGTGGAAAGACGGTTTCTTTTGGTTAACCGGGACCACTACGCGGGTGTGGTGCAAACAACTCATGCGTGACCCGCGCTGTTCGCTTTGTATTGAAACGATGGACCCATTTCCGGCGCATGCCGAAGCTGATGGCCGCGCGGAGGTCTTAAAGCCACCGGGTTTCGACATCTGGCCGATGCATGATGAACTGGCCGAGAAATATATTGGTCGGGGTGATCCCGCCAACCAAACCAAAGTCGATGAATTCCGCGCGATCTGGCGCAAAGAGCCGCGTATGCTCTTCCGCATCACGCCCGAAGTCTGGCGTGCGATCGAGCTGCGCGTCTATCGTGGCAAACGAGCTGACCAGGAGTATCAGGCGAGGTGAGCGGATAGCAGATTCAGATGAAAGTACCTATACAACCGAAACTGCCGCAAATTTTAGCCGCCACGTTTGCCATCCTTTACCTCTTGCGTGCCGGTCTTCCTGTGCTCTTCGACGAGGGACATCCTTTCTTCAAATTCAGGAAGCTTGTCGATTTGCCAGTGTACTGGTTCTTCCAGCTTGCCGAAACTCTTGGGCTCTGTCGACTTGTCTCCTGTTATCATTATAATCATGGGCCGAGTGTTCTTGGACCTTTCGTTTTCGTCAGTCTCGCTGCGCCCCTGTATGCAGTTATGGGTTACATCCTAGGAGCCGTCATCACCGTGCTCTTGAGTGAAAAGAAAGCGTTTCATGCTTAGGCTGAAGCTCTTTTAGGCAGAGGCCTGTAAATACTGCCGCAATCCGCCAGCGTTAAACTCCGCCCAACTCTCGGCAATTCTGCCATTCTCGACCCGCTGAATGGTGATGCCACTCAAGGTGATCGATTTATTGGTCGGCGCGATCCCCAATAATTCACCTTGATGAGTGCCAGTAAGAACCCAGCGGGTAATAATCTTATCCCCATCGGTGAGTAAATCCTGAATCGTCACCTGAACATCCGGCACTCCCGCGCGAAAGTCGCTAATCATCTGTTTGAAGGCGGCTAAGTCTGGCAGAGTGGTCGTCGGCGTTCGGTGTATGTAGGTAGGGGCAAAAAGTTCGTCGGCGACAGCCAGGTTGCCTTTGTTCCACACTTCGGCCATCCACCGACGGACGAGCGATTTATTTTCTTCTGGTGATGTCATGCGTTCCTTTCTTCCACCCTCATACTAGACGAAGCGTGACTCTGCGGCCATATACAGGTGCGGGGCGCATTTCGCGTGCCATGAGCCGACGCGTACTGCGCATTTTACGATTGACCGCACTCATTCAGCCGCCGCGGCGCGAAGGAGGGCAGTGTTTAACGAAGCGGTACGTAGGCTCCCCGAAATAGCGAAGATCCGGATTGGTTGCAATGTTTGCTTCATATCCTGATAAATGCTGGCTGCTCAAGGCCTGCCGTTTGGGTCTATTACTTAAATTCTCGTCGCTTGAAGTACATGCAGCGAATTCTCATTACTGAGCGAGTGGCACCTGACTTGTCATTTCCCGGTCAACCCTTGCCGTCAGTTGGGGAAGAAGCTGCCTCGCTATCAACTGGTGGGTTTGGAGATTCCAGTGAGGGTCATGTTCGCCAATGACGAAGTCGCGGTTCTCACCGTGCAGAGTAATTTCGAGGAAACCGATCCCCTTCTGATGACATAGATTCTGTAAATCCTTACTCGCCGTTTCAGGAAGGAAAGCCAGAATCGTGATCCGTTGCTTCCGTTCAAGGGCTACCGCACTTACCCTGTCGAGCATGGCTCTCTCAAGAGCACCAATGGTGACTTCCTCTTTGCTAGCCTCTTGGCCCCGTCGGCTGCTTGCTGCTCTAGGAGCATCTTTCAACATCGCCAACTGGCGCTTGACAAAGTAGGGCAGGTACAAGGGGCTCAGAACTCTATACAATAAACTGGTCCACGCCTGTACTTCCTGAGCGATAGGGATTATGTTGAGGACGCCGCTCTGATCTATGGCGAATTTTGGCTTCGGCTTGTCGTAGATATAGTCGTAACGGTCTCGTTTGAGTGTCGCTTGTGAGACAAAAAAGATTACCTCATCTGCGCTGAAGGATTGTCCATCTCTTTCATAAGACAATATCTGCTGATCGAAACCGTAACCGGGAACACCTAGATTCCATAGCTCTAGAGACGGCTTTTGCTCCTCAAGCAAATTGGAAAAACGTTGCCTTTCGGAGACACCCCAGCCAAAAACTTGCGAATCCCCATAGAGTAGCGCCCGATAGGTACCTCCACTTTTCTCCAGATTGCGAGGTTTGTCCCTATATCTCAGCGCATTAACACTGTACGCGACATCGAAATAGGATGAATGATGAGTGACGCTTTTCCCTGCCTTCAATTTCCAACCAAGATAATCATTAATCTCAAACAGCCCGCCTGGTATAACATGATCTCGCGAGTGTGGGTAAAATATGCGAACCAATCCTTCTGCCAAAAAGAGCGCCATACAACACCCTGCTAGGAAGAGGCCGACTTGCGGGAGGTATCTTCTCATCGCTTCCGTCTAGAACCATCGGTGTCTGGGCATGGCCTACAACAGGCCCTCCTCTAAGGGGCTGAATTCCCTAGGGCGGAATTAAGTGCAATGAATTCTGGCGTCGAGTTGAGCCTAGCGAAATCCAGCCTGTGATACTACACCCTTTCGAGAGGCAGGTGCGGGGTTCGGGAGGTAATGTGATTCGGATCGGTGCGCCGTTACGCACTTCACCGCCGACAAGCACGATGCTCACGACACCGGCAATACTTGGTGACACGATGCTCGCCTATATCCCGATGTCAACTCGCAGCCATATGCCGATTTGCCGCCGCTTCTGCTAGCTCACGCAGCATCGTGAGCGTGGTCGGAAAGTCTACGCACGGGTCAGTGATGCTTTGACCGTAGACGAGCTGGTGACGAGGAATAGGGAAGGGCTGTTTACCTGCAACCAAATTGCTTTCGATCATCACGCCCATCAGGCTGGTATTACTGGCACGGACCTGGGCGGCGACGTTATGCAATGCCACTGCCTGCTTGCGAAAATCCTTCTGGGCGTTGCCGTGGCTGCAATCCACCATGATGCGCGTGCTGAGATTGGCTTGCTTCAGCACGGTCGTCGCAATGTTGATACTCTCAGCGTCGTAGTTAGGGGCGGTCGAACCACCGCGCAGAACGAGATGACAGTCAGGATTCCCTGTTGTATTCACTATGCTGACCTGTCCCTCACTATCAATACCGAGAAAACGATGCGGTTGCTGCGCCGCACTCATCGCATTGACCGCAGGAGCAATGCTGCCGTCAGTGCTATTTTTGAATCCGACCGGCATCGACAGGCCAGACGCCATCTCTCGATGCGTTTGGCTCTCACTGGTGCGCGCGCCGATACCAGTCCACGTCACCAGCTCGGCCAGATATTGCGGTGTAATCGGGTCCAGCATTTCAGTTGCTGCCGGGAGACCTTGCTCGGCCAAGTCTAATAGCAGCGCGCGGGCCAAGCGGAGACCAGTCGCCATATCGTAGCTATCGTCAAGATGGGGATCGTTAATCAGCCCTTTCCAACCGGTCGTGGTTCGTGGTTTCTCAAAGTACACGCGCATGACAATCAACAGTCGGTCTTCGACCTCTCGCCGCGCTTTCAGCAGATGGCCAGCGTAATCACGCGCGGCCTCGACGTCATGGATCGAGCAGGGGCCGACGACAGCTAACAGTCGGTGATCTTCTCCTTGCAGGATATCGCGAATCGTATCGCGCGTTGTGGCGACCGTTTCGGCCGCACGCTCCGAGATCGGCAGTTCCGCTTTCAGTTGGGTAGGGGTAATCAGCGGTGTAGTTTCGACGACGTGCAGGTTATTGGTTTGACGCATGTTTCCGCTCCGCGTAGGGGTTAGGGACCGGGGGTTGGGGATTAGTTTTTTACCAACCCCCAACCCCTAATCCCTAGCCCCCGGTCCTATTCTTTCCACGTTCCGCGCACGGTCGTGCCGGCCAGCTTCTCTAACTCCTTTACCGTGGCAAGCACGTCTTCTTTAGCATAGCCATTTGCCTGATAATGACGAATCAACTCCTCGGCGGCCTTGCCCATCGTTAACGGAACTCCCATTTCTTGCGCGAGGTTGGTCGCGAGCCCGATATCCTTGCTGGCCAGATCGATGGTGAACGTCGGCGCTAAACGGTCACGCAAAATCGTCCGCGTCCCCGACTCCCACACAAAGCTGCCCCCGCTACTGGCTTTGACCGCTTGCCAGATGACGTTCGGATCAACCCCAGCCTTTGTCCCTAGAACGATCGCTTCGGCTGCGCCCATCATCTGGATAAAGGCTAACATATTGTTGACCAGCTTCACTACATTGCCGGCGCCAATAGCACCGCAGTAAAACACGTTGGCGCCCATCGCCTTGAGTAACGGTTCACATTTATCATATGCGGATTTCTCGCCGCCGGCCATGATCGCTAAGGTCGCATTGCGCGCACCGCGCACCCCCCCACTGACCGGTGCATCGAGAAAAGTCACACCCTTGGCTTTAGTCTGTTCTGCGAGCTTACGCACCACGGTCGGCGAGTTCGTACTCATGTCGACGATCGTTCCCCCGCTTTTTATGCCAGCCAGCACTCCATTCTCCGCCAAGACCACCCGCTCAACATCCTGAGGCATGGGGAGCGAGAGAAAGACGAAATCAACCCCAGCCGCCGCCTCTTTAGGGCTGTTCACCCAGGTCGCCCCTGCCTCTTCAAGATTCTTGGCCGACTCTCGACGAATATCATAGACAAACAGCGCGTGCCCGGCCTTGCTGAGGTTCAGTGCCATAGGATTACCCATGTTGCCAACGCCAATAAATCCCGCTTTCATCGTATCCTCCTTTAGGGTGGTGACGTTTGTTGTGAAAGGCTGACGATCGTCGTGGCGATGTCACGACTCAGTGCTCCTACCGTGCGGCTCATCGCCGCCGCCAGCGCTTCGTAATTTTGCGCTGCGACTGGTTCAGTGAAACTCGACTTCTTCCGTACTAACAGATTTTTTCCGTTCTTGCCGACCACACTCCACAGCGACTCCAGCGACGCCTGCCCACCCGGTTCTCCGAGAAACTTCGTCACCTCAACAATAACTTGATACTCGACCGGCATCGGGCCCTGCCAGGGAAAGACAACCACTTGATCAGTGGCGAGTAAAAGTGAGAGATTCTCCGCCAATACACGGGTAAAGTTGTCCTCCAGGGGCTCGGCCCAGTTCTCAAACGGCGCACGGGTGAGCTCGGGGCCGCTATTGCCAGTCACAATCTGTAACCGATTGGTATACTGAGGTAAGGTCACTGGCCCGACGCCAATGCCATCGCGAGACGCGCCGCCAGTCAGCGCTCGATCCGTAGCGGGCAGAGCCGTCAACACGTACAGCCGCGTCGGCGGTTGCTGCCGTCCTAAGCTGCATCCGTGGAGTACGAAAGCAAAAGAGACCACAGACAGCAAAAGGAAAGCGACTAACGGACGTTTCTTCATTTAACCTCCTTGTCGTTTCTGCCAAAGACCACCGAGTTGGGGTAACGGTCAAGATAGTCAGCCAGGGCACGCATGGCGCGGGCCGCCTGAGACAAGTCTCGCAAGGCTTTGATCATCTCAAACCGTAAGGGAGAATCTGGCTCGATCGCCCCATTGACCGACCCCAGCGTCTGCTGCGCTTGCGCGAGGGCCTGCTGCGCCGACTTGGCCGCGCCCGCGAAGTTGCTCATCATCTCCGGCACTCGTCCGTCTACGTTCTGAGTGAGCTTACTCAGATCGCCCGTCAGCTTGTTCACGTTGCCCATGGTCGTGCTGAAGCTTGTCATCGCCGCTTCCATTTGCTTGTCCATATTCCGTAGCAATTGTTGGGCGTCGGTGAGGGTGGTCTTGATCTCTTGGATTGCCTGCTTCACTTCGGGTGCATTCACTAGATGGTCGATGCCTTGGAGTGCGCCGTTAAGGCTCGTAACAATTTGCTCCAACGGCAACTCGCTGATTTTGACCAATGCCTTACGTACGGTGTCCTGCACCGCTTGCAGCGTAGTAGGAACGGTGGGAATCTCGGGCAGGTTAGTCAATGGGTCAATAGTGAGCTGTGTAGGCGGGACCTCCGGATGAAAAGCCAATTGAATAAAGAACTGCCCCGTCACCATGCTCTCCGGCTGTAACTGAGCGCGCAGACCTTTCTGTTCGATCATCACTTTTAGTGCTGCTCCTTTTCCTGGTAATGAGTCGGTCCCGCCGATGACGTGAAAGTGGTCTCGTCTGATCGTCACCACGACCGGCGTGCGCGCAGAATAATCCTTGCTGTCGATAAACACCCCGATGCTGGTGACCGTGCCGATATCCACCCCTTCGTAAGCCACTGGAGCCCCGACCTGTAACCCTTTGAGGTCTCCTTGAAAGTACATGACGGCAGAAATGGAGTCGCTGAAGAATTTGCCTGAGCCGAAAATCAGCACCCCGGCGACTACCAATGCTACCGCGCCGACGACGAAGCTGCCGATAAGCGTCGGGCTGGCTTGCTTACTCATACGCGTTCCTCTCCACGGGTAAGAAACTGGCGCACCTTGGGGTCGTGCGACTCAGCCAAGAGCACCTTGGGATCTCCCTCCGCGATCATCGTCTTGCTCTCCGGATCGAGAAAGACGGAGTTGTTCCCGATGGTAAAAATGCTGGCCAATTCGTGGGTCACGACCACTATGGTTGCGCCTAAACTATCGCGTAACTCGAGGATCAAATCGTCGAGCAGCCGTGAACTCACCGGGTCGAGCCCCGCCGATGGCTCATCGAAGAAAAGAATCTCCGGATCGAGCGCCATGGCGCGCGCAAGTCCGGCCCGTTTTTGCATACCGCCGCTGATCTCCGACGGGTAATAATTCTCAAAGCCAGCCAGGCCAACCAACGCCAGCTTCAGCGAGGCAAGTTCACGAATCTGGCTCGGGCCAAGCTCAGTATATTGTTCCAACGGCAACGCCACATTCTCGGCCAGGGTGAGAGAACTCCACAGTGCCCCTTTTTGATAAAGGATGCCAAAGCGGCGCATCAGGCGTTCGCGTTCCTCCGGTTCGGTTGTCCAGAAACTCTTGCCGCTGTAGAACACGTCGCCTTTGGCCGGTGCCTTCAGACCAGTCAAGTGCCGCAGGAGGGTACTTTTCCCGCAACCGCTGCCACCCATGATGATAAAGATGTCACCATGCCGCACGGTGAAAGTGAGGTCCCGTTGCAGCACGAAGCTACCGTACGCCATGGTGAGGTCGCGTACTTCGATGTGCGCCTCAGCTGGCTTCGTCTCTGTCACCATCTGCTTCTCTCTAGATCCCCAAGACGTTGAGCATCACCGTTAAGATCGCGTCCGAGACAATAATAAAGACAATCCCCGTCACGACTGCGGAAGTGGCCGCCTCGCCGACCGCCGAGGCGCTGCGCCCGCACTGCATCCCGCGCAAACAGCCGGCAATCGCCACCAGGATGCCAAAGACAGCGGCATACATGAGCCCCACAGCAAAATCAGTCAGGTGCAAGGCACGGCGGGTCTCTTGGAAATAGGCCACTGCGCCGATATCCATGAGTCCCACCCCAACGATCGCACCACCCAGGATACCTAGCAGATCCGCGTACAAAGCAAGTAATGGCATCATCAGCATCAGTGCCAGCATGCGGGGCAGGACCAAGAACTCCATCGGTGGCAGGCCAGTGGTCGTCAAAGCGTCGATCTCCTCGTTGACTGTCATGGTGCCGAGTTGGGCGGCGAAGGCTGCGCCAGTACGCCCGGCCATGATGATGCCGGTCATCATCGCGCCCATCTGTCGCGCCATGCCGATCCCGACCAGATCAGCAATGTAGATTTGCGCGCCGAACTGTTTCAGTTGCACGGCGCCGATAAAAGCAAGAATCAGCCCCACTAACAGGCTAATCAGAGAGACGATCGGCAGTGCCTGAGCGCCACACTCCTGAATGATCAACAGCAGATCGGAGCGCTGATACCGCGCCCGACCGCGCAGCAACGCGCCAAACGCAAGCGTGGCCTGACCAAGGAACCCAAGCAGATCAACCGCTTCCTGCTGGGCAGCTAGCGCCGCTTTACCGATCCGCGCCAACAAAGGCTCCCGCGCCGCCTCGCGACGGGCACCCTGACGTTCCGGGACCGCCGTCGCCAGCCGCAATAAACGTTGCACGCCTTGGGGGAGACCGGCATGGTCGATCTCGATATGGCGCTGAGTACAGAACTCGATGAGCGCGCGCAGAAAGGTCAACAAACCACTGTCCCAGTCTGTAAGGTTGCGAGTATCAAAGGTCAGACGTTGCACTGACTTTTGTGTGTCGCACTGCTGTTGCACCTCGGCCAGCGACGGTAGTTTCTGTTGAATAGTCCAGCTTCCAGCCAACTCCAGACCCAGGGTGTCCGCAGTTGGCTGCCGGAAATGCAACTCAGGGGGCGACGATGAAGATGAAAGGGGACGGTCGCTCGAGACGTTCGACGCGATGGCCATGTTGAGAAGGGTTAATCATCTGAACGGAATTTGCGCAAGCGAGGTTCTAACGAGCCGGTCGCTTTCTCTATAATCATTCCGCAAGAGATCAGCTCTACAACAGAAGCGTCGTCGTAGAGGCCCAGCACGCCGGGCCATGCACTTAATCGGCACCTAACAGCGCCCTACCGTGACAGAGGGATTGTCATTCTGAGGAGTGCAGCGACGAAGAATCTCCGTGGGTCGGAGGGCAAGATTCTTCGCCTTCATTTTAATAATTCATACCGCCGAGCAACGATTGATTGGCGGCATCGGGCGAGATCCACCCGTTCTGGATAAAGTACCCCTGCATGTACTGCACTGCCTGATTGGCACTTTTGCTCGCCATCGGCCCAACGCTGGACATATAGCCCTTTATCCCACTGGTCGCGACATTCGCCGCCGCGACACCCGCAGTGAGACCGCCCGCAGCTGCCGCGCCCGCCGGCCCGGTGACGGCGACTCCTGGCATTTCCCCGCTGTCTGCATGCGTCTCAAACTGGAGGACTAAGCTCGGGCCGTTGCTCGACGGAGCATACACCTGCACCTGAGTGTCCATCGTTGCCGCTCCCATGCCAAAGCCGATGACGGTGCGCTGCAGTCGATTCCCTTCGTTGATGTCGATAAAACGCCCGTCGACCACCAAAGAGTTCGGCGGCACCGACGCGCCCGGCCGATGCTTCCAAGCGGGCAAGCCTAGCGCATTAATTTTCTTCACCATCTCATCCGCTAGAGCGTTGGCCGCGTCCTGGCCGGTCTGCTCTTGGCGCTCGGATAATGGGGTGCTGCTGTAGTTATTGATGACCCCTTGAATGAACCCTTGGTTCTCGGTGACTTGGGCCGGATTCACGGCAAACGGGAAGACGATGACCTGACTAGGACGCGGTAGAGGCCCCGCCGTGGCCTGCTGGGTGAACTGTGGTTGTACGGTAGTTGATGCGCAGCCACCCAGGAGGCCGGGCAAGAGGAGTAATGAGGGAATAGTCCACCACCTCTTCTTCTGCTTCTCCTGCAATATTTTTACCATGTCGTTTCTCCTTCTGGATTGTTACAATTCCACATCCACCCACATGCCTCGTCCACCCACGATAACCCGGGAGAGGAAGAACAAGCAGCTGGTACGCGAAAGAATTAACTGTCCAAGTATCCTACGCCACCGTGCTGTTCAAGGACATCGCGCGATAGTTCAATTTTCCGTTCGCTAACGTTCAGGATCGTTCAATTTTGTGGCTTTCTTCCTCTCTCCATTCAAGACCGGCTTTGACAAAGGAAGAGAGGGGAGTTTATCTGATCCGTCAGCAAGAGAGAGGGAGTAATCATGAGTCCCGCAATAATCAGCTTGATCGTGTTCGCGTGTACCTTTGGGGGCGCGCTGCTCGGGATGTCGCTGCGCACCGTTCTGCCCCAGCAACACCTCAGTACAGAGTCTAAGGATGTCGTGAAGCTAGGAATGGGAGTGATCGGAACGATGACTGCCCTTGTCCTGAGCCTACTGATCGCCTCGGCCAAGAGTTCTTATGAAACCCAACGAAGCGAACTCACGGCGATGTCGGCCAAGATTGCCTTCCTCGACCGCATTTTGGCCCATTAGGGACCGGAGACTAAAGAAGCCCGGAATCTCCTGCGTCTCGCCGTTGTCCGCGTACTGAATCAGACCTGGCACGAAGACGGCTCCCGACCTGTACAGTTGGAGCCGACCGCGGCTGGGGCCGAAGGTCTCTATGACAAAATCCACGAACTCTCGCCTCGGAACGACACCCAGCGTTCGCTCCAATCCCAGGCGCTTAGTATCGCTGTCGATCTTGGACAAATGCGCTGGCTGATGTTCGAGCAGAGGGGCAGCTCGATTTCTCTGCCATTCCTGGTGATCGTGGTTTTTTGGCTCACCATCATCTTCATCAGCTTTGGCCTCTTTGCTCCTGCCAATGCTACCGTGATTGCTACCCTATTTGTCTGTGCGCTGTCAGTGTCCGGGTCGATCTTTCTCATCCTGGAGATGGACCGGCCGTTCGCCGGGTTGATTCAGGTTCCCAGCACTCCCTTGCACAACGCCCTTGCGCATCTTGGCCAGTGACAGCCTGATACTGACACTGTATAAGGGTGCGAACTGGCACTCAATGAAGAGATGAATCTCAACCGCAGGAGGAGACGGAGTATGAGGACGGGCAAGCAGCCGACCAACCGACATACTGTTACACCCACGGTGAGCTTGCAAAAAAGTCGAGCGAATCGTAAACAAGAATCCCGTCGACAATTTCGTCAACAGACGGCTACGTGGTATCTGAATGGCAACTGAAAACACTTGTTCCACCGGGGCGGCGATGATCACACACTGGACAAGGGATTTGCTAATTTATCAGTGAGGAAAGGAAGGAGGTTCGTATGGTGCCCATAATTCGTAGATTGTCGGGTTTGGTTGTTGGAATGGTTCTATGTGTTGGGGCTACTGCCGATAGAGCGCATGCCCAAACCGCGGGGACGATGGGATCAATCTCCGCTGAGACCTCTAACGTTTCGGACCCTATGCAGGCCAACTGGATCGGCTGTGTCATCTTCTTTCAAGGGAAGTCCCAGGGGTGCACACTGAGCGGGCTGCAGGTGCCCCTCACCGGTACGGCCAGGATCTCAGGGATGGTCAGCAATGTGAAGAACATCGCCGACGTGGCCGGCACCTATAAACTCGTTGGAGTCGACGAGACCTTTGGGGGCGGCCACTTGAAGGTGAAAAATGACAAAGGCGTCACCATAACCGTGTGGCCGTTTGCCGCCGGCGGCTTTCAAGGCGGCATTGATCCATCGACGTATTTAACAGTAGGGAGCAACGGGATGAAAGTCGGCCTGAAATAGTAACCAGATTCGGCTCTGTTGCTCGACAGCCTTGTGGCTGCATCACCTGTACATGCGGACTGGCAGGGCACGCAGATGGACTAGACTACGTGCGAAGAATTTCCCGCGTTAGACCCGGACGACCGGGGCCGGATCGTGTACTAGGTAGACAACCTATGCCCAGGCGAAGAGCGAGGGACGCACAGTTCATTGCCTGCGGGCCTTGCTCATTCTGTTTGTCACGGGCAGCAAATGCTCGCGCAGACCCCCCACTGGCGCTAGCCCGCCAGTGGGACACTCACCACGCCTGCGCATCCGGGCCGATACCCAAGAGAGCAAAACGAACGATTCTGAACGTTAGCGAACGCTACTTTTAACCATCGCTCGGTATCTCTGAACAGCCCTGCGGTGTAAGCTGCGTGGCGGTTGCAATTCCACTGGGTACGCGGCACTACTGGCCGAAACAAGCGAGTGACAACCTGATACTAACGCTCGATGGTACCTGTCATTTCCCTCTTTGAAGGGGGAGTGGAGCGACCTGCGACAACAGTAAAAGAAAGAGAGGTGACTCATGACGAAACCATGGATGTTCTTAGCGCTCTGCACCGCGATGGCGATCTCGGCCGGTTGCGCCTCGCAAAACCAGATGCTCAATCAGAATCAGGGGAGCGCGGTGCAGGCGGCGCTGCAACGGGCGCAATTTGAGATGAACTGCCCAACGGCGACTGGCAGTGTGCTCTCGTCAGACATGATTAACCCCGCTCTCCAAGGTCCGTGGGTAGGCGGGCTCCAGCGGACGGAGTACACGGTCGGGATAGAAGGCTGTGGCAAGCGCGAGGTGTACGTCGTCATGTGTCAGGTCGGGACCAGCACCTGTTTCGCTGCCAACCCCAACCGCAACTACATCCTCCAGCAGTAGCGACACTCAGGGCTGATCCGGCAGAATTTTACACGACACCGATCTTTCGTGCTTCGACAATGATTTTTACTCACGGTCCGTTCGCCCTGAGCTTGTCGAAGGGTGAACGCGGGGGTTTGAGCATTTTCATGGGGAACGGAGAGGAGTAAAGCTATGAAACGCGATCGCCTATTCCACGCCATCGGCTTCGCTATCGGCGTGGCGGTGATGCTGACGGCTCAATCAGCACTCGCCCAGGGGAACCCCGAGCGAGAAGCCTATTTCGGCGAAACGCATGTGCACACGAGTTGGTCGTTCGACGCCTACATCTTCGGCAACACGGTCACTGGGCCGGCAGACGCTTACAAGTACGCACTAGGCGAGACTATCAAGCATCCGCTGGGCTACGACATCAAAATCACCACCCCGCTTGACTGGATGGGCGTGACCGATCACTCGGAATACGTCGGCACGATCCGCTTGGCAAATGAGCCCGGGTCGGCGATCAGCAAACTGCCGATTGCGGAAAAACTGAAGGTCCATGACTTGGCTGATATCCAAAGAATCTACTTCTGGCTCGGCTACTCGATGATCGAGATGAAGCCGATCAAAGAACTCGTAGATCCTCGGGTGGCGGGTACGGTCTGGAAGGAGAACAACGCCATCGCCGACCAGTTCAACAAGCCCGGCAAGTTCACCGCTTTCTGCTCCTACGAGTGGACTTCAACGCCGAACAACCGCAACATGCATCGCAACGTCTTCTTTAAGGACTGTGCGAAGGTACCGGAGATGCCATTCAGTTCCCTTGACTCGCAAGATCCTACGGATCTGTGGAATTGGATGGACGGCCAGCGCAAGGCAGGCAACGAGTTGCTGGCGATCTCGCACAACGCCAACCTCTCTGACGGCCACATGTTCCCGACCGACGTCGACGAAAAGGGCCGGCCAATCGACAAGGCGTGGGCCGAGTCGCGCGATCGCAACGAGCGGCTGACGGAAATCAAGCAAATCAAGGGACAGTCGGAAACCCATCCGGTGCTCTCACCCAACGACGAGTTCGCCAACTACGAGATTCTGACCTACCTGCTCGGTGACCCGGCGGGCCGTATCCCGACCATTCCTGGAAGCTATGTGCGGCAGGGTCTTAAGGACGGCCTGGCGATGCAGGACGCACGTGGTTACAACCCCTACAAGATGGGCATCGTTGGCGGCTCCGACTCACACAACACTGGCGTGCCCTATCGGCAAGACAACTTCTTTGGCGGGCATGCGCGCAATGACGGCGAGATCAAGCAGCGCATGGCAGGCCACGTCTTCGCCGGTCTGGACGTGCGACTAGAAAACCCTGCCGGTCTTACCGGCATATGGGCTGAGGAAAATACCCGTGCGTCACTCTTCGAGAGCATGCAACGCAAGGAGACCTTCGGTACCAGTGGCCCGCATATCAAGGTGCGCTTCTTTGGTGGCTGGGAATACAGTCCCGAAGTGGTGAAGCAGAAGGACTGGGTCAAGACTGGCTACGAGAAAGGCGTGCCGATGGGTGCTGACCTGACGGCACCGAAGGGCAAAGCGCCTTCGTTCATCGTCTGGGCGGTGAAGGATCCAACCTCCGGCAACCTCGATCGCATTCAGATCGTCAAAGGTTGGGCGAAGAACGGTCAGACCTTTGAGAAGATCTTCGACGTCACTTGGGCAGGCAACCGTAAACCCGATCCATTTACCGGCAAGGTGCCGCCGATCGGCAGCACAGTGAACCTCCAGACGGCCAAGTATACCAACACTCTTGGTGCGGTCGAATTGAAGACCGTGTGGACCGACCCGGAATTCGATCCCAGCCTCGACGCCTTCTATTACGCCCGTGTGCTGGAGATCCCGACGCCGCGCTGGACCACTATTCAGGCCGCCGAGTTGAAGCTCGCGCCGCCGGACGTGGTGGCGGCGACGATTCAAGAACGGGCATGGAGTTCGCCGATCTGGTACACGCCCAGCGCAGAGGCGCGCAAAGCCGCCAAGCTAGGTGTGACCGTAGCCGATCTCAAACAGAAGGGTGCGGTGGCGCTCGGTGACGCGCAGTTGAAAGAACTGATCGTCGGCAAGTCGACCTGGGTGCGCAACAATGTCACCGGCGGGGTGTTCCAGATCATTTGGAGTAGCAACGGCCGGCGCCTGATCGCCAATGTCGATGGGAAGATTCCCCAGCCCGGCGAAGTCGGTGACGTGCTGCACGGCGGCGAGCTCGGCTCACCGTCGTCTTACGCGATCAAGAACGGTCAGATCGTCACGACCCTCGGCAATGCGCCGTACGAGGTCACTGTCTACAAGATGGGCGACAAGTATCTGGCAGCGCGCAGCAACGAATTCGGCTTCGCCAATTACGAAGTGGTGCCAACGCCGACACAGGTAGGGAGTTTGGGGCAGGCAGAAAAGCCGCCGTTTTGAGGGAATCAATCGTCGAACGCGCACTGCGCGCCGACCAATAGCGTGTGCAACGCGCCCTACAATCTGTCCTCACTCAGGGCGGTCATCCTTCGACGAGCTCAGGACAGGCTCTGGACCGCCCCTACATAGACCAGCTAGACCAGGCATCATTGCCTACGAGAAATCGTATTACAGGAAACAAACCTATGAGACACAGCACACTAATCTTCCGCTGTGCAGCGCTAGTCGTTGCCATTGCTATAACCTTCGTCACTGGCTGTAACCGCAAGGAAGATTCCATCTCCAAGGTAGAGAAAACGGACAAGGACAAACCCGGTATCGCCGAAACCAAAGCTATCGCGGAAGAGGGCTTCATCTATGGCCTGCCGATCGTGATGAACTACGCGGTCATGTATGAGTACGCGGTGGACCGGAACTCGGGCCAGTTCAAGGCGCCCTTCAATCAGATCGCCAATGAAGCGCGTGTCTTCACTTACAAAGACACGGCCATTGTCACCCCCAACAGCGACACCCCGTATTCATTCGCTTGGCTTGATCTGCGGGCTGAACCCGTCGTGCTGTGCGTCCCGGAAGTAGAGAAGAGCCGCTATTACGACGTCCAGCTCGTTGACTCGTACACCTTCAACTACGCCTATATCGGGAGCCGCGCGACTGGCAACGGTGCGGGGTGCTACATGGTCGCCGGTCCGGATTGGCATGGCCAGACGCCGCCGGGGATCAAAGCGGTATTCCCGTGCGAGACACAGTTCTCGCTCGTTGGCTACCGCACCCAGCTTCTTGGGCCGGATGACATGGATAACGTGAAGAAGGTTCAAGCCGGCTACAAAGTGCTGACCCTCTCGGCTTTTCTGAACCAGCCCGCGCCCCTGGCCGCTCCGGCCATCAACTTCCCGAAGATCGACAAGGCGATGGTCAAGACGGGCTTCTTCGATTACCTGGATTTCTCCCTGCAGTTCTGCCCGCCAGTGCCGGAGGAAAAGGAGATCCGTGCCAAGCTCGCTCGCATCGGCATCGGGCCGGGCAAGAAGTTCGACTTCAAAGACCTTTCATTGGAGCACAAGGCCGAAGTCGGTTTGGGTATGAAGGACGGAGAAGAGAAGGTGGACAAAGCGGTCAGTAATATCGGCAAGGACGTCAACGGCTGGCGGGTTGGCTCGGCTCTCGGAGACCGCGCTTTCTTCCACGGGGATTGGCTGCTGCGTGCCGCCGCAGCGAAGGCTGGCATCTACGGCAACAGCGCGATCGAAGCGGTGTATCCCCTCACTCGCACCGATGCGGACGGCCAGCCGCTCGACGGCAGCCAACACAACTACACGCTCACCTTCGCGGCGGACCAATTCCCACCGGTGAACGCATTCTGGTCAGTGACGATGTACGATGGCAAAACGCAACTGCTAATCGAGAACCCAATCAATCGCTATCTTATCAACTCGCCGATGCTGCCCGGCATGAAGAAGAATGCCGATGGTTCGCTCACCATCTACATCCAGAAAGACTCGCCCGGTGCCGACAAGGAATCCAACTGGCTGCCTGCGCCGAGCGGCCCGATTTATCTGGTCATGCGCCTCTACTGGCCGAAGACCGAGTCGCCTTCGATCCTACCACCCGGTGAAGGCACGTGGTCTCCGCCAGCGGTGAAGCGAGTGAGCTAAGTAATGGCAGGGCGCGTAGTGCGCCTTACCATGAGCTGATTCATTTACGAAAACAAACCAACCGCCCAATGAGTGCCAGGAAGAAAGTATCCGGTAACCCGCAGCCCTCGCTCCTCAAGCGCTGGCTGCGCGAGCCGCTTGTCCATTTCCTTCTGCTCGGCCTGGCCTTGTTCACCGTTTATAGCGCACTGCATCGCGGGCCTGGTCAAGGGGGAAGTCTCAATCGCATCGAGCTGACCGAGGACGACTTGCGCCAGATGAGCATCACGTGGGTTGCGCAGGGACGTCCTTCCCCAACACCTGAACAGATGAAGAGCCTCGTAGAGAACAAGGTCCACGAGGAGATCCTTTACCGCGAAGCGCTGGCGCTCGGTCTCGACAAGGAAGACACCATCGTCAAACGTCGCCTGGCACAGAAGATGGAATTCCTTGCCGAGGATGTGTCAGATCTGCGCGAGCCCACGCCCGAGGAACTCAAGGTCTGGTTCGAGAAAAACGCTGAGCGCTTCGCGCTGCCCGCACGCGCCACCTTCCGTCATCTCTACTTCTCGCCCGACCGGCGGGGCGAACACACACATGATGACGCTGCGCATGCACTTCAGCAGCTCGCCGGTAAACCCGCAAATTGGTCCGGTGTGACAGGGCTCGCCGACCCCTTCATGTTCCAAGACTATTACGGCGATCGCTCGTTTGAGCAGATGGCTACTCAGTTCGGGCCTCAGTTCGCTCAGGCGCTGTTCCGACTCGTGCCTGGCTTGTGGCAAGGGCCGATCGAGTCCGGCTACGGTTGGCATCTCGTCTTCGTCGATTCGATCACGCCTGTCCGAGTGCCAGCCTTCGAGGAAGTGGAAGCCGATGTGAAAACCGCATGGGTGGCAGAGCAGCGCGAGGAATTCAAGCGCAAGGCCTACGCCGCGATGCGGGCGCGCTATGAGGTAGTATTGCCCAAAGAAATCGGTGCGGTGGATGTAGCGAATGGCAGTCCGACACCGGAGAGCAGGGCTGAATGAACAACCATACGACAAACATGCTGACCCTATGGTCGGGCAGTGCAAGTGCAGCATTGTAAGGTGCGTTGCACGCGCCGTCAGTCGGGCAGTGAAGAAGCTCTCGTCAATGCGCAAATCCAGAAATGATCTAAAGCAGGAAAGGAAGGTGCGATGAGAACAAAGATGATGGTTTTGCCGGACTGCATCAACATGCTCAGGCTAGCGAGAGGCAAAAGGGAAATGAAGGAGACCGGAATGAGGAACAGAGAAGGGTGTATACTAGCGCTCGTCATGACAGCGATACTGAGCGGGTGTATGGGCCAGCCGCAACAGTTCTCCATGATGCAGGGTGGTGACCAAGCCCCGCAAATGATCACCTTCCCCAACGGTACGATCTTTGGTGGCGCCTCAGGGAATCAAGCGAGTACACTCGCCCAGATCATGGTGGAAGCCAACAATAACAACATGCGCGATTATGCGGAGCTGCAAGGGACGGCCAGCAAAAACCTGCAAACCTCGCAGCAGGCGCTAGGAATATTGGAACAATTGTCGCAGCAACAGGGTACGGGCGAAATCACCCTGTTCTTCCCCACCGGCTCGGCCGCCTTGCCGTCCAGCGGGTTGCAATACGACCGGCTCGTCAATTTCCTGGATTACATTTCCCGTAACAGTCGGGGGCGGGAGGTGATCTTTGTTATGATTGGCAGTGCCTCGGCGACGGGCAGCCTGAGCATCAACGAGAAGCTGTCGCGGGAGCGCTCCCAGGCGCCGGAACCCATCATCGACCAATACCTGGTCAATGTGCCGCACCGATACTACAGGATATACGGACTGGGTGACATTTATAGTCCGAAAAATGTGACCCTACAGGAAGACCAACGCTACCAGAACGTGCGAATTATTGCGGTGTACCAGACCGACCAAATTCCTGGGCTGCCTTCGGCTTCATATTAAGGGAATACTGGATTGCTCTGGGGGTGATCGAGACAACGACCCGTGAAAGAACACCTGCTCATGAAGCTGCGCACCATCGAACACCCACAGCTGGCGGGAGCGGAGAAGAAACTCGCAGCGGAAGCGCGACAATGAGGCACGTCTTCCTACTTTCCGTGCTGCTCGTTTCCTTTGCCCATCGTGCATTCGCACACGAGGCGCGCCCTGCCTACCTGGAGATCAACGAAACCGCACCTGGCCGCTACAACATGCTGTGGCGTACGCCACTACTCTCGGGCATGCGCTTGCCGGTGACACTCAAATTCCCCGACCATGTGCGCAATGTGACGGGACCGACCTTGCGAGAATTCCCCGATTCGCTGGTCGAAGGCCGGGTGATTGAAATAGACGACGGACTTGCGGGAAAGCGTATCGAATTCGTCGGGTTGCAGGCCACTATCACAGATGTCCTTGTGCGCGTGCAGCTTCATGACGGCACCTACGCAACGACGCTGGTGCATCCCTCTCAGCCGTGGATCGTGATTATGGCTGCGCACGGATCGCTGGCGGTCGCAGGCACTTATCTGAGACATGGCGTTGAACACATTTTATTAGGCTATGATCACTTACTGTTCGTACTCGCCCTGATCCTCATCGTGCCGAACCTTCGGGTGCTGCTCACGACGATCACCGCGTTCACACTCGCGCACTCCATTACCCTGGCACTCGCCACGCTCGGCGTCGTGCACGTGCCGGGGCTGCCGGTCGAGGCGTCTATCGCCCTGAGCATCCTGCTGTTAGCCAGTGAGATCGTCCGGCTGCAACGCCATGAGGTCAGCCTCACCGCGCGGTGGCCGTGGATAGTAGCTTTCTCTTTTGGTCTGCTGCACGGCTTCGGCTTCGCCAGCGCACTGAGGGACGTCGGTCTCCCGCAGGGCGACGTGCCGCTGGCGCTGTTCGCCTTCAACGTCGGCGTTGAACTTGGGCAGCTTGCCTTTATTGCCGTGGTGCTCAGTATGTTGGCCGGGGCTAAGCGTATCGTGCTCCCGGCGGTCGTCAAACGCTATGCGTTGCCGGTCGCAACCTATGTGATCGGAGCATTGGCGGCGTTCTGGTTCTTTGAGCGCTTGGCAAGATTTGCATCGTGAAGAGCGAAACCACCGATCGATACACTGGTCTGTTTGCGCTGACGCTTTTAGCGTTCATCGCGGGCGCGGCAGCGGGGCTCCTGGGAGCAGTCTTTCGATTAGTGCTCCAGTGGGCGGATCGGTTCCGGGACTCGGCTGTAGCTTGGGCGCATAGTACGGAACTGACCGGCTTTCTGCTTATTATCGGGACTTCGGCGGCTGCGACTGCCGTTGCGGCCTGGCTCGTACGTCGTTTCGCACCGCAGGCAACCGGGAGCGGCATCCCGCACGTCGAGGCGGTGCTGAACGGCGAACTGCCGCCGGCACCGCCGCTCCTTATTCCCGTGAAATTCTTCGGAGGCCTTCTCGCGATCGGCAGTGGCCTTGCGCTTGGTCGCGAGGGCCCCAGCGTGCAAATGGGAGCGAGCCTGGCTCATCTGATCGGCACGGTTTTCCGCCGTAATGCGGATGACTGTAAAGTGTTGCTCGCGGCTGGGGCAGGGGCCGGCCTTGCTACCGCGTTTAACGCGCCGATCGCGGGCGCCGCTTTCGTGCTGGAGGAACTCGTGCGCCGGTTTGATACACGGATTACGCTCGCCACCCTAGGAGCCTCGGCAGGCGCGATCGCGGTGGCGCGTGTGCTCCTGGGTGATACGCCGGACTTTCGCGTCGCACCGCTGCCGTACCCTGATTTCGGTACTTTGCCACTCTACCTCACTTTAGGTGTTGTCGCTGGGTTGCTGGGTGTCGCCTACAATCACACGATCCTTGGCACACTGACGGTAGCGGAGCGACTTCGTCAATGTCCGGTAGAATTACGTGCTGCCCTGGTCGGCGCAGCCGTAGGTCTCCTGGCATGGTTTGCACCCGGCTTGGTTGGTGGCGGTGACGTGATCACCCAGCAGATGCTCACCGGGACAGAAGTGCTGATTACGCTGGCGTTGATTTTCCTGCTCCGCCTCGGGCTGGGGGCTGTATCATACGCGGCAGGAACACCGGGCGGATTGTTTGCGCCTATGCTTGTGCTAGGGGCTCAAAGTGGCTTGTTCTTTGGCTCTCTCTGTTCCCGCTGGTTCCCCGCCGTGGCTCCACATCCCACGGCGTTCGCCGTCGTCGGGATGGTGGCATTTTTCACCGCCGTCGTGCGCGCTCCGCTGACCGGCATCGTCCTGGTCACCGAGATGACGGCAAGCTTCACCTTGCTCCTGCCGATGTTGGGAGCTTGCTTCGTGGCTATGGTGATACCGACTCTGCTCGGCAATCCGCCAATCTACGATTCGCTCGGCAGCAGGACCCGACCCGGGCAATGATTGAGACGAAGAATACCGAAGATTGATAAGAAAGGGAAAACCGTGAAGCAATCTCACATTTTGTCTCGCTCTCAAAGGGATCGCAAATGGATTCATCACGAACCGAGAAATTAGTGTGCCACGGGCAGCTCGTCTGCCCGTGCCCAGCCCGGCACTGGCGGGCAAAGCCGCCAGTGGCACCCACCCCTCGCCGTGGCAAGCGCAACTGAAATTTGGCTTAGAGGAAGAGGAACGTTGCTCGGCTTGCTACCCGGTTTCCTACTGTTGACTGTCATGCTGATCAACACTGCCACGACTGCCATCGCCGCCCCTCAAGAGAGCGAATCCGACTTAGCGAAGAAGACGCAGAACCCGGTGGCGGATCTTATCAGCGTACCCTTCCAGAACAACTTCAACTTCGGGGCTGGCAGCAAAGACGAGATGGTCTGGATCCTCAACGTCCAGCCGGTGATCCCCATCAAGCTGAACGATGAGTGGAACCTGATCACCCGCACCATCATGCCCATCATTAATCAGCCGTCGCTCTTTCCGGGTCTCGATAGCGCCTTCGGGTTAGGGGATATCAATCCTTCGTTCTTTTTATCGCCAGGCAAGCCAAGCAAGTTTATCTGGGGCGTGGGGCCGACCATGACCTTCCCAACCGCGACCGATAAGCTCCTTGGCAGCGGCAAATGGAGCATGGGGCCGGCGGCCGTGGGCTTGTACATGACTGGCCCCTGGGTGGTCGGCGCGCTGGTCAATCAGCAGTGGTCTTTTGCCGGCTGGAGCGACAAGGACTTCAATCAGTTTCTCATCCAGCCGTTTTTGAACTACAACTTCTCGCATGGCTGGTATCTCACCAGTGCCCCGATCATTACGGGCAACTTCTCGGCCAGCAGTGGCAATCACTGGACCGTCCCGGTGGGTGGCGGCGGAGGGAAGATTTGGCGATTAGGTAAACTGCCGGTGAACACGCAGATTGCGGCATTCTACAATGCCGAGACGCCCGAGTTCGGGCCGGACTGGCAGTTGCGCGTCCAGATCCAATTCCTTTTTCCCAAGTAAATATCACAGTGAGTGTTAAATCGTGAATGGCGAAGGTGCCGGCAAAAGAATGTCTTCAGATGATGTTGGGCTTGGCGAGTCTGGTTGAAGCCCTCCAATGTCCACAGGCTGCGCAACGTGGGATTGAAGAAGGCCGGCAAACGGGCAATGAGCACATCCCCGGTGATCAGTTAGTAGTCAGCAGGTTTCGAGGTCTCAGGTGTTGGATTCAAGCTGTCTGAGGCTACGCTGGAGAGTCGGCTTTTAGATTAGCCGGTCGAGAAAGGTTAGCGCTGAGCTGACTCGAATGCCGTAGGGAGTAAGGTAGTCTTTGCCGCCGGTTGCAGACACCTGCCACGCCTCAGCCGCGGGGAACCGGGTCTTAAGGTAGCGAAGACTGCGGTCAACATCGGAGTCTCCCCACTTGCATTCAACAAACAATTGGGGGTGTCGTTTCTCGACCACGACAAAATCTACCTCGCGACCGTCGGTATCGCGGAAGTAACGCAGCTCAAGGTCACGACCGTGCGCGTCCTGCTCGAAGTGCACCCACTTCAGAAGGTGCGAGGCGATAAGATTTTCAAAGCGGGCCGACTCAGATGGCACCAGTGACCAATCAAAATGGTAATGCTTCTGTTCCTTTTTGACAGCGCGAATACGGGGCGCCCCGAAGGGAGCCAATCGGAAGATTGCATAGAGCCGTTCGAGCACCTTTAGCCAGCCATCCACTGTCTTGTGGCTTATCTGCAAGTACTCACGGAGGGCATTGATGGAGAGTGGAGAGCCCACAAGCTCGGGTAGCCGCAGAGCCAGAAGCTCCAGGTTGCCAAGATCTTGGATGCGCTCCAGCCCGGCCACTTCCTCCCACACGAGCCGGTTTCGGTACTCGCGCGACCACCGTCGCGCCTCGACTTCAGAACCGCTCAGGAAAGGCTCGGGGAACCCGCCCAGCTTGAGCAAATCACTCAGCCCGGCGGGCGTGCGAATGCCGAAAATGATAATTCATCGTCAACGTGCCATCCGGCCACTCGGTCACCCCTGATTCCTTGATCAACTGCCCGCGCCGCGCTAACTGCTCGCAGCGAACCTCAATGATTTCTAGCTTCTGACCGCAACCTGCTGCCGCCTCGGCTGTCGAGAAGCTCAGGCCACTGACACTTGCCGCTTCGAGCAACTGTTGGTCTTCGGCAGCTAAGGTCTCAAATTGTTTGGTGATCAAATGCTGCAAATCCTCGGGCACCGTCTCGTTGAGAGACGCAAGGTCTCCCCGCACTACCCACTGGTCACCTTCCTGGCTCACTACGCCTTGCTGGACCAGCGCATCGACACTGGCGGTGAGAAACAACGGGTTGCCGTCGGTGCGCTGATACAAGCGGAGCCCTAGCCGTTGCCCTTCGTGCGCATGGCGCACGCTACGAGAGGATGACGGTGCAAAACCTGTACGAATGTCGTAGGTTTCGGTTTAGGAGCATGCAGGGAAAACAATTCACGCGAGCTGCGCGAGGAGGACGTTGGCCTCTTTCAAGTCCTTCGTCTCAAACCCCTCGGTGAACCAGTGGTACACCGAGGACAACATGATGCGTGCTTCGTCAAGTCTAGCGCGTGATACGTGTTGCGTGTTACGTGATGCGGGCAGGGCCGCTTGTTGTTGCCGTAGCCGTACAAGGCTCATTACTGCGCGCAGTTCCAAGGACTTGGCTTGCTGCTGACGGGCGATCTCGATGGCTTTGAGGAAGCACGCTTCGGCCTCTTCTTGGGAGTTGGGATTTAGGAGTTGGGATTTAGGATTTTGGGACTGGTCTCGACTTATTTGGGACTTATTTGAGACTTGTTTGAGACTTGCCTGGGACTGAAGCGTAAATGTTCCCTTGAGCCGATACAATTCTACTTCCCAGTAGCGATCGAGATTGGTGGCGGTCAGTTGCAGCGCCTCTGTCACCACCTGTAAGCCGTCAGTTATTCTTCCTGTCTGCAAGTAGCCATCGGCAAGAAACGCGAGAAAGAAAGGTAGATGGAGCCGAGCGCCGGTGGCACGATACGTCGAGAGATTTTCTGCCATCGTCGCCAGTCCTGCTTCGAACTTGCCGCCTTGTAGTACGGTGCAGTTCTGCACAACCGCCCCTTGCGCCGTGTACAGCGAGAAGCCATGCTCGCGCGCTAAGGTGACGCTGCGTTGGGCCAGCCGTTCGGCCTCAGTGGGCTCGCGTAAGAACAGCTTCGCCATTGCCGCATGAATCAGACCGTGGACTAAAGTCGGAGGATGGGCGATCTCTTCGGCTCGTGCGAGGCCCTTCTCTATGCAACTCCGCGCTTGGTCTGGCCGACCAGACAGCCAGGCACTCCAACTGGAATGGACGAGAGCGAGCGTCAGCGGGTCACCACTGAAAGAGAGGAACAACCATTTGTGCTGCTCGGCATCGAAGAGGGTCACTGCTTGGTCGAAATGCGCCTGGGCGTGACCGAGCGCTCCACGACAAAGTTCGATTGACCCTAGCGGGACATGGAGCTGAAGAGCAAGAGCTGGCTCGTCAACGCGTTCAAGGAGGCGGCGTTCCTGCTCTGCCAGTTTCTCGGTCGCAGCTCTCTCGGCTCGCAGCAGATGAAAACGACCTAGACCAATCACGACCAGGATGAGGTCCACTGTTTCGCCCACTTCTTGGCATAATATCCGTGCGCGCTCAAGGTTCTGTCCTAGCTCATCCGCGGCGACACCAGGTATGGCAAGCTGCGCTGCCGCCAGCGGCAAGCGTAGCGCGAGTTCCTGCCGCTGACGGTCTGACGTACCCGGGAGGTGCGCAAGCAATTCGAGTCCTTTCAGGCAATGCATCATAGTTTCGTGTTGCCCACTGCGACGTAACGCCTGCTCTGCGGCGATCTGCCGATACCGCACCGCCCGTCGATAGTCTCGTCCCTGCTCAAAATGTAACGCCAGTTCGCCTGCAATCTCTCTCACCTGCTCCCCATACCCTTCCTCTCTCCGCTCGCCGATGAGCCGGTGCACCCGGACTTTCTGCCCACTGCTCAGTCGCGCATAGATCCCCTGCTGATAGAGCGCGTGGTGAAACCTGTAACTAATCGTAGGGGTACCATTCGGCCACTCGGCAAACCCTGCCTCCGCGATGAACTGCCCACGCCGGGCTAACTGCTCGCACCGGGTCTCGATAGTCTCCAACTCTTGTTTGCACCCCGCCGCCACTTCGACCGTCGAGAAAGTCATGCCACTAACACTTGCCACTTCGAGCATTTGCTGATCTTCTACATTTAATGCTTCAAGCTGTTTCGCGATCAGGTGCTGCAAATCCTCAGGCAGTGCCTCGGTGAGAGTGGTAAGATCGCCACGCACCACCCAGCGGTCGCCTTCTTTTTTCACCACTCCACGTCGGAGAAGATCATCGACGCTGGCTGTGAGAAACAAGGGATTCCCGTCCGTCCGCCGATAGAGGTGGAGCCCCAACTCATCCACTACCGCACTGCTGGCGAACCGTTGATAAATGTACTCTCGGACCTCGTCTGCACTTAATAGCTCTAAGCGCATTTCCCGGCAGAATCGATGTACCCGCAACTCTTGCACCACGCCACGTAAGGGGTGAGGTTGCGTGATCATGTCGATCGGCCGATAGGTACCAAGAACGAACAGCCGTGCCGGATCTGGTCGCCGCGCTACGGCCGCTAACCAGGCCAGAGTCGCGACATCACTCCACTGCAAGTCTTCGAGCACTAAAAGCAGTGGCTGCTCGGCTGTCAACACTTCCAGGGCGTCACACAGCTCTCGCAACATGCGCTCTTGTGTCGCTCCTGCTACCTGCCGCTGTAATTCCCCACGCGCGGCACTGTCTACCAGTGCCGGAAGCTGTATCAACCATGTCGGCGCATACTGCTGCAACACGGCCGTGAGCTTCCCAGTCCCTAGCTCTCGGCCTAAGCGCCCAACGGCTTCTAAGACAGGTAGGTAGGCTTCTCCTGGCCCATAGAACTCAACACATTGCCCGCGCCCAACCCACACCGTGGCTGTCGTCGGTCGCTGAGTCACCAACTGTAAGAACTGCTGGGTCAGGGTCGTCTTGCCAATGCCGGGTTCGCCGCTCACCAAGACGACTTGCCGTTGTCCCTGTTGTGCCTGTACAAACCACTGTTGCAACTGTTGTAACTCCTCCTCGCGCCCGACAAAGTGAGTTATTAGTTGTCGGTCGTCAGTTGTCAGTTGCCGACTCTGACCCTCAGCCTCTGAACTTGAAACTGGCGGAGGAGTGGCAACGGAGGTATTGCGATAGCCAATGAAGCGATAGCCCTGACGACCGACGGTCTCGATATAGCGCGGAGTAGCCATCTCATCGCCCAACGCTTGACGAATCTCTCGCACGCAGACCCGAATCGCTCCGCGGCCCACCTGCGTGTCACCCCAGACAGCTTTTCGTAGTTCCTCGAGCGGGATTACCCGCTCCGGGTGCTGAACCAGGTAGGTCAGTACGGTCAGCGGCAGCGCCCGGACCTTGAGGAGTACTTCGTCCTTCCACAGTTCTCTCTTGTCCGGGATCAGGCGAAACGGCCCAAAGGTGAGGACAGTGACCGAGTGTTTCATCAGATTGTAAATGGGACAAATTTAACGATCCTAACGATAACTAACGCAACTCTTAACGATGTACGGCTATCCTTGAACAGTTGCTTTTCATATAACCCCTGGCACTGAGACGCAACTGCGAGGAAACACAATCACGATGCCATCATCGAACAAGCCATCTCTTCCGACTAATCGGGCGTTTGTGGTGCAACTGCACGCTGACGCTCAAGTGGAACAGGGCGAATTTAGAGGTCGGGTAGAACATATCGTCTCCATGCGGGCGACGCATTTTCACTCTCTGGAGGAGCTGACGGCGTTCATGGTGCAAGTGGTGACGACTCTTCAGGAAGACACCGATACCTGACGAGCCTGAGTCGAAGCAACCTGGCTGCAGAACAATCAGAGAATAGCAAAAGAGAGAAAGGAGAAAGACTATGACTACGTTTCTAAGCGCGTGTCTAAAAACTTACGTGGTTGTCATTGCGAGCGAAGCGAAGCAATCTTTATTGCTACCAATCAATAACAAGGAGGAGTGACCATGGGACTGTTTGAGGCTTTGCTCGCTGCTGGCGTGTTGATAATAGCCCACCTTCTGTTGTTTACGGCTGCGCGCTGAAGAGCCCGTGGTCGGACTGCGGAACGACAGACAGAATCGTAAAAAATATGGAAAGGAGCAAGTTATGTGTAAGCGGTTATATGTGTTTGTCCTCACATCTATGGTGTTACCTATTGGCACTGCCAGTGCCCAGGATTATCCGATCATGGAGAAGGTCGTCCAAAAAGTGATCCAGAAATACCAGACTTCGTCTTGTCAGCAGTTGGCAGAGGAAAAAAGCCATCCCCCGACCGGGCAAAAGGCGGAGATGGAGCAGCGGGCAATAGGGCTCCTCCGGAACGATCCGCAGATGCGAACCGCGTTCATCAACCAAGTGGCGGCTCCCATTGCCAATAAACTGTTCGAATGTGGCATGATTCCATGAGGGGAGGCTTTATGATGCGATATAAGTCCTGTTGCTGGATACTGTTGCTCACACTGACTGTATTCCTGGCCACCACGAATGCGGGAGCCCAGGAGGCGTCAAAGGGCAAGAAGCCTGCGAAGGGGGCAAAGGCGGCCAAGGCCCCCAGCCCACCGCCCGTGCCGCCACCGGCCTTCGTTCTGGAGCCCAAAGCCATCGATATTCTGAAGGCCGCCTGTAGCCGTCTGGCTGCCGCCAAGTCCATGACGTTCACCGCGGTGGTCTCGTATGAGAGTCCCAGTCGTTTAGGTACGCCGCTGGTGTACACGACGAAGTCCGAGGTCACTCTGCAGCGGCCTGATAAGCTAAAAGTGATTACCAGTGGCGATGGGCCAGCGTCGGAGTTCTACTACGATGGTAAGGTGATGATGGCATTTGAGCCCGCCGCGAACCTGGTTGCAGTCGCGGATGCGCCGCCGACGATTGATGCCACCCTGCAGGCGGCCTACGATTCGGCGGCGATCTACTTCCCGTTCACCGATGTCATTGTCTCGGACCCCTATAAAGACATAGCCGACGGGTTGAAGTTGGCTTTCTACATTGGGCAATCGCAGATCGTAGGAGGCACGACGACGGACATGATCGCGTATGCCAATGATGATGTCTTCGTGCAGATGTGGGTGGGTGCGGAAGATAAGTTACCACGGCGGGTGCGGGCGGTCTTTCGCCAAGATGCGGCGCGGATGCGGCATCAGGTGGAGTTAGGGAACTGGCAGCTTGATAGTACGGTGGCGGCAGAAGCGTTTACGTCGGCGAAGGCAAGCAGTGCGACACGCATCAAGTTTGGGCGGCCGGACCCACAGTTACCGGCGGGGTTGAAGCCGCCGGTGCAGGGGCGACCGGCGCTGAAGATTGAGGGAGCCAAAAAGACCGAGTAGGCTGCCACGTCAGAGAACGAGAGACAGAGAGGTGAGAAGCTGTCCGAGAAGTATGGGAGTGGCGTCATTGCGAGAAGCTGCAAGCGACGAAGCAATCTCCTACGAAGCGAGGCGGAAAGACAAAGATTGCTTCGCTTCGCTCGCAATGACAACCTCTCATCTTCATGATGGTTCATGATGGTTAACTACTAGTAAGGAGGTACGCAGTATGAAAACGCTCAACATTGGCTTCATGGGGTTATTGATCACTACGCTCTCAATTGGGCCAGCGGCGGCTTATTCTCACTCCAATAGATATGGCGGAAGCTCGTCGGGCAGCGCCGGGGATTGGAGCCACACCGGTGCCCGTGGCGGGACAGCGGAGGGTGGCGGTGGCTCGTGGAGTGCCCAAGGCTTCCGTGGTGGGAGCGCGTCGGGCGGCGGCGGGTCCTGGAGTGGTACCGGCTTCCGTGGGGGAACAGCATCTGGTGGAGGCGGCTCGTGGAGTGCTCAGGGCTTCCGCGGCGGGAGTGCATCAGGTGGCGGAGGTTCGTGGAATGCTGAGGGGTATCGTGGTGGGACGGCGTCGGGCAGCGATGGGTCGTGGCATGGCACGGGCGCTGACGGCACGACAGCCTATCACTCAACTGGATATGGGACGACGGTCTACGGCTCGTCCTCCAGCGGGTACCACTACTATGGCGGAACCTATTACGGAGCATACCATCCCCCTACTACGGTGAACTATTACGGTTCCAGCTGCTACAACTGTGGTGACTGGTCCACTGCTGGTGCGGCGGCCGCGGGTGCAGCGGTTGGCATGGTTGCAGGTGCGGCCGCGGCATCGGCCAATACCAGTGCGGCCACGTCGAGTGCGTACTCGGCGGGCTACGCTGCTGGTGCCACTAACACGGCGTATGCGATGGGGGCGATCTATGCGACGTTGCCTGCCGGCTGTACCGTCTCCACCGTCGGTGGCGTGACTTACGACCTGTGTGGCAGCACGTGGTTCCAGCCGTCCTACGGTGCCAATGGTGTCTACTACCGCGTCGTGCCCGCGCCTTGAGGAGATTCATGCATCGCGGTTCAGTCGGGGCCTTCGTAGTGCTATGCCTACACTAAAACTGTGCGTTGCGTTCGCCCTTCGACTTCACCACCTGCGGTGGTTACGCTCAGGGTAAACGGTGGGAAAAAAGTGCAACAAGCAAGCTCCGTTCGTGCTGAGCGTAGCGTAAGCGAAGTCGAAGCACGCCATGAGTATTCCAACCGGTCTCAGTGTACAAGGCCATCCGACGCGCTCTGTCACACCAATTTGCCATAGGAGGATTATGATGAAGTTTCGTAGCAACATCGTCTCATGTCTATTCGTTTTGATGGCTATTGCTGGGTGTGCTTCGACCCAGGTCAGCAACCGGCAGCAGCTCGTGACCGGGCAACTCCCACGGCCTAATACCATCTGGGTGTACGACTTCGCCGCCACGGCTGCCGATGTTCCGGCTAACTCCGCGCTTGCCGGCCAGTATTCCGCAAATGGCACGCCCCAAACTGCCCAGCAGATCGCACTTGGCCGACAGTTAGGCGCTGAAATTGCGACGTAGTTGGTCCAGCAGATCCAAAGTATGGGACTACCCGCAGCGCGGGGTGGGGCGGGAATGGCGCCGCAAATCAACGATATTATAATTCAGGGCTATCTCTTGTCGGTCCAGCAGGGCAGTGCCGCCGAGCGTATCGTCATCGGCTTTGGCGCCGGGGCGTCCGAGTTGAGAACGGCGGTCGAAGGCTATCAGGTGACGGCTCAGGGACCGCGCAAACTCGGCTCCGGCACGGTAGATTCCGGCGGAAGCAAGGCCCCAGGGGAGATCTTGGGGGTTGCCGGGCTCGCTGC
>Ga0187894_10000461_pt1 | contig 54973 bp, 47 predicted proteins | sample GBC1701081metaG_FD_136650 | JGI IMG/M metagenome (GOLD analysis project Ga0187894, IMG submission 136650) | White microbial mat communities from a lava cave in the Kipuka Kanohina Cave System on the Island of Hawaii, USA - GBC170108-1 metaG ...
GGCGATGGGCTCGCCGCGCGCGGTTTTCCGTGCCGGGCGGTTCGTCTTCCCGGCCACGGCACCAGCATCGACGACCTCGCGCGCGTGGGCCGTGCCGATTGGCTCGCGGCCGTCGAGCGCGCCGTCGACGTCCAGGCGGCCGAGACCGCGCGCGTGGCGCTTGCCGGCGTTTCGCTCGGAGCGCTGCTGGCGGCGGAGATCGCCGCGACCCACCGCACCCAGGTGGACGCGCTCGTTCTGTGCGCGATCCCCCTCGCGTTCGCCGATCGGCGCGTGCCCACGCTGCGCTGGCTCGCGTGGCTTCCCGGGGCGAGACGGCGCTACGCCGTCCTCCCCAAGCGCACCGGCGGGCGGGACATCCTCGATCCCGAGGCGCGCGCCCGCTCGCACGCGTACGAGACGATGCCCCTGCCGGCGGTGCTGGAGCTGTTCCGCCTGCGCGCCGTCGTCCGGCGTCACCTCCGTCGCATCACCCAGCCGACGCTCGCGATGCACGGCCGCCACGACCACACGGCGCCGGTGGAAAATCTCGAGCTCCTGCGCCGCCGGATGCGTACGCCCTGGCTCGAGACACAGATCTTCGAGTCGAGCGCGCACATCATCACCGAGGACCGGGAGCGCGACGCCGTCGCCGCCCGCACCGCCGACTTCCTCGGGCGCGTCGAGGCGAAGCTAGCGACCCGCGACGTGCGCTGACGCGGCCGACTCGTCGCGTTCGCCTTCGAGCGTCCGCGCCGCTTCGGCACGTGGTCGCGCCGCGTGCTCGATCGCGAACTGGAGCTGCGGATACCGCACAGGCAGCCGCAGCAGGTTCGCCACGAATACGCCGGTCGCCATGCGATCGAGCCACGACGACGTCGGCCACCCGAAGTGGACGGTGACGTCGCGGCCGCCGAACTCCTCTTCGAGGAGCGCCAGGATGGAGCGGATGCTGCCGAAGACGCTCCCGCCCTGGATGGCGAAGCGGTAGTGGTTCGGCGCCGCGCGCGGGGGAATGGGCGTGCGGGGCGAGAAGAAGGTGATGAAGGCCGACCCGCCCGCGTCGGCGGTGAGCTGGGCTTCGCCGGGACGCCGGAACCAGATGTGCAGCGGCCCGTCGGTCTCGCCGAGCGCGAGCAGCATCTCCATCGGATAGTCGCTTCGGCGCTTCTCCTGGAGCTCCGGCCCGTAGCGTCGCGAGAACGGCACGCCCGCGGCGAGGATCACTGCGACGACCCCCGCCCACAGCCCCGTCCCGTTCGGCTTGTGGGCGGCGAGGTAGACGAAGCAGCTCACGAGCATGACCTCGAGCAGCAGCGTCCCCACGCGGGACGTGTGGTACGCGCGGATCTCCTTCGTGCCCTGGGACCAGCGGTAGATGAGAAGGCACCCGATGTTGATGCAGAAGCTCGCGAGCAGCCCCACCGCGTACATCTCGGCGAGGATCGCCTGCGACCCATGCGTCAGCAGGATGATCGACGTGTACATCGCCGCGTTCACGAGGTGGACGCGGTAGAGCGACGCGCGGCGGTTCGTCGCGAGCAGCCAGTCGAAGCGGTAGCGGTGCCCCACCCGCTCGAGCAGCTCGCTCGACGCCACGTAGGCGGTGTTGACGGCCATGACGAGGATGACGCTGCCGAAGAGCCCGACCACCGCGCCGAACCACTCCGTGCTGACGAGCGTCGCCAGATGCGGGATCAGATCGCCCTCGTGCGCGTGGAAGTCGATCGGCTGCGAGAGCGCGAGTGCCGACACGATGGGCGTCACGAGCCCGACCGTGAGGGCCAGGAAGACGTAGGCGCGACGGATGTCGCGCCAGCTCTCGACCAGCCCGGCCGTCTGGATCACCGATTCGATGCCCGAATACGCGAGCACGCAGCTCGCCACGCCGATGGTCATGACCTCGACGAAATTCACGGCCCCGCCGCTCCGGATCGCTCGAACGACGCTGGTCGCGCTGTCCCACATGACGTGCGGGCTCGCGGGATTCATGTGCAGGAAGCCGAGCAGGATCAGGTTGACGAACACGAACGCCGCCGCGATGAAGATGCCGAACGTCACGCGCGCATTCTCGCGGATGCCCATGACGTTGAGGAGCGCGACGCTCCAGATGATGACGAGGATGAGCGCGTACTCCGTCCCCGGCGTGAGGTCGACGAAGAACGTGCCGTTGATGACGGCGCTGACGGTCGAGATGCACGCCGTCAGGATGTAGTCCACCATGATCGAAGCGACGGCGACGAACGAGACCGTCGGGCCGAGCACGAAGTAGGAGAAGGAGTAGACGCCCCCACCCCGCACGCCGTTCAGCTCCAGGATGTGCGCGATTTCCACCATCCGGCTCGACAGGAACCGCATGAGGAGCGAGGTGAACGCGATGAAGAAGATCGCCTGCGTACCGATGAAGCGGTGCGCTTCGGCCGGCGCGTAGAAGACCGACGTGAGCTCGTCCATGAGCGTGATGACGCCGATCGACAGCCACGTGAGGTACCACTTGCCGCCCTTGGCGAAGCCGAGCAGGTTCGGGCGCCGCAGCAACCAGAAGAAGCCGACGGCGAGGACGGCGTTGACGACGACGAGCACGGCGGCGGTCATCGAATCTCCAGGGCCTCGAACAGATCGGCCAGACTCGCGATTCCCCGTGGGCGAGCGCCCTCGCTCGGAAGGCCGCGCAGGTTACCCGCCGGCAGGATGCAGCGCTCGAAGCCGAGGCGTCCCGCTTCGCGCAGGCGGGCGTCGGCGCGCGCGACCGAGCGCACCTCGCCGGTGAGACCGACCTCGCCCCACAGGACGACGTCGTTCGGCAGCGCCTTGCCGCTCGCGCTCGATGCGACCGCGGCCACCACGGCGAGATCGGCCGCCGGCTCGTCGACGCGCAGGCCGCCGGCGACGTTCAGGAACACGTCCTGATCGTAGAGCCGGACGCGGCAGCGCTTCTCGAGCACGGCGAGGAGCAGCGCCACGCGCCCCGGATCGAGCCCGATCGCCGTGCGCCGCGGCATCGCGAGCGCCGAGCGCGAGACGAGCGCCTGGATCTCCACCAGCACCGGACGGCTCCCCTCGAGCGTCGCGAGCACGGCCGAGCCGGGCGCGCCGGACGGACGCTCGGCCAGGAACGCCGCGGACGGGTTCGCGACCTCCGCGAGGCCACCTTCCCCCATCTCGAACACGCCGACCTCGTTCGTCGACCCGAAGCGGTTCTTGACGGCGCGCAGGACGCGGAGCGCGTGCGCGCCGTCGCCCTCGAAGTAGAGCACCGTATCGACCAGGTGCTCGAGCACACGGGGCCCGGCGAGCGAGCCCTCCTTCGTCACGTGCCCGATGAGAAAGCACGCCGTCTGCGTCGCCTTGCAACGCGTGACGAGCTGCGACGCCGACTCGCGCACTTGTCCCACGCTGCCGGGTGCCGATCCGAGCGCACTGGTGTGGAGGGTCTGGATGGAATCGACCACGACGGCGCACGGCCGCGCGCGCTCGATCTCCGCCACGACGGCGTCGGTCGCCGTCTCCGGCAGGATCAGGATTTGGGTCGCACCGAGACCCAACCGGTCCGCGCGAAGCCGGATCTGCTCGGGCGATTCCTCTCCCGCGACGTACAGCACCGGCAGGCCACGTCCCGCGAGCGATCCGCAGGCCTGCAGCGCGAGCGTCGACTTGCCGATGCCGGGGTCGCCTCCGAGCAGGACGATCGATCCCTGCACGAGGCCACCCCCGAGCACCCGGTCGAGCTCACCGATCCCCGTCGAGCGTCGCGCCGTCTCGCTCGCGACGACGCTCGACAGCGCCTGCGGGCGTCCACCTTCGACAGCACCCGCCTGGCTCCCCCAGCCCCGAGCTTCCGGAAGGATCTCCTCGACGAGCGATCCCCAGGCTTCGCAGCCCGGGCATTGGCCGAGCCAGCGCGGCGCGGCGTGCCCGCACTGCTGGCAGACGTACGCAGTCCTCGCGGCCTTGGCCATTGGTAAACTTCTAGCGCTCTCCAGCGTTGACAACGGTGAAATCAGCCGGCATGACCCCACGGTGCCCGCCAGCGAATGGTTCGAGGCCGAACTTCTGGGTCAGCTCGATCGCATAGAATCCAAGGGGTTGCGCCGTCATCTCCTGGCGCTCGAGTCCGGGTCGGACGCCGAGGTGCAGCTCGAGGGCAGGTCCTTCGTCCTCCTGTCCTCCAACAATTACCTGGGGCTCGCCGGCGATCCGCGCCTCAAGACGGCCTCGGCCGCTGCGGTCGAGCGGTACGGATGCGGCTCCGGGTCCTCCCGTCTCATCGCGGGTCACCTGGACCTGCATGCCGAGGTCGAGGCCAAGCTCGCTAGGCTGAAGGGAACCGAGGCCGCCCTCCTCTTCCAATCGGGCTACCAGGCGAACGTCGGGACGATTACCGCGCTCGTCGGTCCGGGCGACCACGTCTTCAGTGACGAGCTCAACCACGCCAGCATCATCGACGGCTGCCGCCTGTCGCGAGCCACCGTCCACGTCTATCCCCATTGCGACGTTCGCGCCCTCGAGACGGAGCTCGCACGGACCCAGGCGGCCGGCCGGCGGCTCATCGTCACGGATTCGGTCTTTTCCATGGATGGCGACCAGACTCCACTTCCCGACCTGGTTGCCGTGGCGGAGCAGTATCACAGCGTCCTCATGGTGGACGAGGCCCACGCAACCGGCGTCCTCGGCGCGAGAGGCGCGGGTCTTACCGAGCAGCTCGGCCTCTCCTCTCGCGTCCCGGTGCAGATGGGTACGCTCGGAAAGGCACTCGGGAGCGCCGGCGCGTACGTCGCCGGCTCGCGGGCGCTCGTCGACTTGCTCGTGAACCGCGCCCGCAGCTTCATCTATACGACCGGCCTCCCGCCGGCCGCGGTGGCGGCGGCCGGTGCCGCGCTCGACGTGGTCACGGAGGAGCCCGCGCGACGCCGCGCGCTCATGGGCAACGCGGCCTATCTCCGGAGCGGTCTCGCGGCGCTGGGTCTACCCGTCGGCGGCGACACGCACATCCTTCCCGTCGTCCTCGGCGACATCGACCGGACGATGGCGTTTGCCGCCGCGCTCCGCCGCGGAGGCGTCCTCGTGCACCCGATCCGCCCTCCGACGGTGCCGCCCGGAACCGCGCGCCTGCGCGTGACGCCGATCGCGACCCACACACGCGCGCAGCTCGACCGCGCGCTCGACGCCTTCGCGACGGCGGCGCGCGAGACGGGAGTACGACCGTGACGGACACCACCACCCTCGTCCGCTGGGACCACGAGCACCTCTGGCATCCCTTCACGCAGATGCGCGACTGGCTCGCCGACGCGCCGCTCGTCGTGGCCAGAGCCGAGGGCCGCACGCTGATCGATACCGACGGCCGCCGCTATCTCGACGGCGTATCGTCGCTGTGGTGCAACGTGCACGGCCATCGCCACCCGACGCTCGACGCAGCCCTGCGCGACCAGGTGGACCGCGTGGCGCACACGACGCTGCTCGGCCTGGGCAGCGTGCCGTCGATCGAGTTGGCGCACGCGCTCGCGAAGATCCTGCCGCGCGGCCTCACGCGCGTCTTCTATTCCGACGCCGGCGCGACTGCGGTCGAGGTGGCGCTCCGCATGGCCCTCCAGTACCACCAGCTCCGCGGCGACACGCTGCGGACGCGCTTCGCGTCCCTCGTCGAGGCATATCACGGCGACACGCTCGGCGCCGTGGGCGTCGGGTACTCGGACGCGTTCCATCGCTTCGTCGCCGATGCGGTCGTTCCGGCCGTGCGGCTGACGCCACCCCATGTCTTCCGCTGGCAGCAGGGCAACGATGCCGAGCGCGCGCTCGCACTCGCGCTCGCCGAGGCGGAGCGCGTACTCTCCGACCACGGACCCACGCTCGCGGCGATCATCGTGGAGCCGCTCGTGCAGGGCGCGGCGGGCATGTGGGTCCATGCACCGGAATACCTCCGCCGGCTCCGTGCGCTCGCGACCCGGCACGGCACGCTGCTCATCGCGGACGAGGTCGCCACCGGGTTCGGGCGCACGGGACGAATGTTCGCGTGCGAGCACGCCGGCATCACGCCAGACCTCATGTGCGTCGCGAAGGGCCTCACCGGCGGCTATCTGCCGCTCGCGGCGACGCTCGCCACGGAAGAGGTCTTCACGACGTTCCTCGGGCCTTACGAGGAGTTCCGCGCCTTCTTCCACGGCCACACCTACACGGGGAACGCGCTCGCCTGCGCCGTCGCGCTCGCGAACCTGCACGTGTTCGAGGAGGAGCGCACGCTCGAGCGCCTCGGCCCGAAGATCGCCCGTCTCGAAGCCCGTCTCTCGAGCGACGTGGCGCCGCTTGCCCACGTCGGTGACGTGCGGCAGCAGGGGTTCATGGTCGGTATCGAGCTGGTCGCGAGTCGCGACGGACGGCGTCCCTACGCGCCGGCGGCACGCGTCGGGCAGCGCGTGATCGCGGCGGCGCGGCGCCGCGGCGTCATCCTGCGTCCGCTCGGCAACGTCCTCGTGCTGATGCCGCCGCTCGCGATCACCGAGGACGAGCTGGATCTCCTGGTCGACGTCGCGCGCGACGCGATCCGCGAGGTGAGCGAGGCGCCGTGAGCACGCTCTTCATCACCGGAACCGACACCGGTGTCGGGAAGACCTTCGTCGCGTGTGCGCTCGCGCATGCGCTGCGCGCGCGCGGGACCCGCGTCGGCGTCGTGAAGCCGGTCGAGACCGGCGTCGATGTCGAGCCCGAGGACGCGCTGCGCCTGAAGGCCGCGGCGGGCGATCCCGCGCCGCTCGACGACGTGTGCCCCTACCGGTTCCGCGCGCCGCTCGCGCCCTCCGTGGCGGCGGCTCGCGAGGGCACGACGGTCGACGTCGAGCGTATCGTGGCGCTCGTGCGCCGGCGCGCCGGCGAGGTGGACGTGCTCCTCGTCGAGGGTGCGGGCGGTCTCCTCGTGCCGATCGTGAAGCAGACGACCTATCTCGATCTCGCCGGCCGCCTGCGCCTGCCGATCATCATCGTCGCTGCGAACCGCCTCGGCACGATCAACCACACGGCGCTGACGGCGCGCGTCGCCGACGCGGCCGGCCTCGCGGTGCTGGGCTTCGTGCTCTCGCACCCGACGCCGCAGACCGACGACTCCGCCACGGCGAACGTGGAGAGCATCACCGCGCTCACCGGCCTCGCGTGCCTGGGCGTGGTCCCGCACTGCGCGCGTCCCGAGGACGGCGCCTGGGCGCTCACGCTCCCGGTCTAGGGCGCGACGTCGCCGAATTCCTTCCAGCCGAAGCGTTCGTAGGCGCCGTACATGAGATACTCGAAGAGGCCGTAGCCCACGTCGCCGCCGGGCGTCGTGAAACGCGCCACGTTGTCGACCAGGCCCCAGAGCTTCGCCTTCTCGTCCGGATCGCTCTCGTCGAGGCGCAGGCCCTGCACGACGAGCGGGCCCTGGTACATGCCGTGGCGCCAGTCGGCGTCGAAGCCGTACCCCGTCCCGACGCCGACCCAGCACGGCAGGAGCGGCTCGACGGCGACGTCGAGTGGCCGGCCGTCGGGCTCGTGCAGGTGCAGTGTCGCGCGGCGGACGAGCCGTGTCCCCGAGACGAGCTCGAACGTGAACTCCGGCCGCCCGAGGGGATCGGGCTTCTTCGCCGGATCGACCCAGATGCGCACCGCTTCTTCGAGCACGCGGGAGCCGTCCGCATTCTCCTGGCAGATGTACAGGATCGCGTAATCCTTGAACTGCATGGGCGCGTAGCTCCACAAGCCACCGACGACCGGCGTGTTCATGCGAATGCCGGCAGGCTCCTGCTCGCCGACAGGCCGCACGCCCCACGAGCGATCGCGCGTGCCCCACCAGCGGTCCGGCGTCACCCTGATCTTCTCACCGCCGACCTCCAGCGTCCCCGACCAGCATCCGGTCTGCGCGAAGCGCATCGTGTCGAAGATCACGCGTTCGTACTGCCGGTTGAAATGCCGCGGCTCCTGGTAGGCGGGGATGTGTCCCTCGAACGTCACGTCCATCGCGACCTCGTGCTCGTTCGGCTCGACGATGACGCGCACGCGCCGGAGGCCTTCTTGGACTTCGATCCGAAACGGTCCGACCGTCGTGTCCATGCGGTTCGGGCCCATCTCGCGCGACGCGCGGACGACGCGATGCACGCCCTTGCGCGTGACGACGACGAAGGCGTCCTGCACGCCCAGGTTCGGGTACTGCCCCATGCCGGTCACGAGGAACAGCTCGTCCGAGCAGGCGTGCATGTTGAAGTAGTACCGATCGTAGAAGTTCCGGTCGCTCGTGCCGACGTGCCGCATGACTTCGGCGATCTGGTGGATGGGATGGTCGTCGAGGGGAGAAAGCATGGGTCGCGTCCTTAGCGCGACAGCGACCGATGTGCCAAGCTCGCGCCATGCTGCGGCTGGTCTTCGCGCTCGCGATCGGGACGTGGCTCGGCGCCGTCGTGAGCCTCACCTACATCGTCACGCCGACGGCGCACGGGGCCTTCGATCCGCGCGACGCGCGACGGCTCCTCCGGCCGCTCTTCCCGCGTCACTACGCGCTCGGCATCGTGTGCGGCTTCCTGGCGCTCGGCACGGTCCTCGCCGGCAAGGAGAGCCTGCCGCGCGAGGAGATCCTGCGTCTCGCGATCCCGACTTCGATCGCGCTCGTGTGCACGGTCGTCGGAAGCCAGGCGCTGCTGCCCCGGCTGCGCGAGCTCGACGGCGACGATCCCCGTTTCGGACGCCTGCACCAGCTCTCCGCGATGCTGAACTCGACGACGCTCGGCGCGCTGATCCTCGCGATGGCCGCGGCGATCGCGCGCTGAGCTCGCCGCGCTGTTGCGGGGTTCGGCGGCGGCCGACGTGACGCTCGCGCGACACACGCGGGCCCTTCGCGCGTCGGCTATCGCAGTGCTGCGGCGAGCGCGGTCTGCATGACGGTCTTGAGCGGTACGCCGTGGGCCGCGGCGACGCGCTTGCAGTCCTCGTACTCGGGCGCGACGTTCTTCGTCCCGTCGGGCGCGGTCGCCACCTTCACGCGCACGGCGCCCCACGGCGTCTCCACGCGTCGCTCCTCGCGCGGCAACACGAGACGGGACCAGGGGGCGTAGCGGAGCCCGATCGTCGACGTCTCGGCGAAGACGATCGCCGCGAGCTTGTCGCGATCCTCGGGTGCGGCGAGCACGTGCAGCATGGTCCCCGGCCGGCTCTTCTTCATCACGACCGGAAGGAGGAACGCGTCGCGTGCGCCGGCCGCGAGCAGGCGCTCGATCACGTGCTCGTAGAGCTGCGGCGACAGGTCGTCGATGGTGGCCTCGAGCACGACGACCTCGTCGCGCCCGGCGCCGGCGACCGGCTCGCCCACGACGATGCGAAGGAGGTTCGGCCGATCGGGTAGGATGCGATCGCCGGCTCCATAGCCGACACGGTCGACACGTAGCTCGGGTGCGTCGTCCGTGCGCGCGAGCGCCGCCACGATGGCCGCACCCGTCGGCGTCACGAGCTCGGCGGTGCCGTCGCCCGATCGCACGCGCCGGCCGCGCACCAGCTCCGAGACCGCAGGACCCGGCACGGGGAGCCGCCCGTGCGCCGTCTCGACGAACCCCGACCCGAGCGGAAGCGGCGCATGGTAGATGGTGTCGGCGCCGAGCCACGTGAAGCCGAGCGCGGCGCCCACCACGTCGACGATCCCATCGAGCGCGCCCACCTCGTGGAACGTGACGTCCTCGGTCGCGACGCCGTGCACGCGTCCTTCGGCTTCGGCGAGACGCGCGAAGATGGCGAGCGCGCGATCGCGCACCGCGGGCGCGAGCGCGCTCGCCCCCAGCAGATCGCGTATGGCACGGTACGGCCGATGCGCGTGGCCCGCCTGATGATGGCGCGCGTGCGGATCGTCCGGATGCTCGCCGTTCACGCGGACGTTGAACTTGGTCCCGGCGATGCCCGAGCGCTGCGTGCGTTCCGCCGACAAATCGAGCCCCTGCAGCTTGAGCGATGCGACGGCATCCCGCACGGCGTCGAGCGGCAGCCCGAGATCGAGCAGCGCACCGACCGTCATGTCGCCGCTGATGCCGGAGAACGTGTCGAGAAAGGCGATTTTCATGGTCACGAAAGCGTTGCGGGCCCCAGTTGCGGGTGATAGACCTGACTTCCTTGATGAGGCAGCGCGACCTTACCACCTTCAAGAAGCTCCTACACGAGCGGCGCCAAGAGCTCATGTCCGAGGCCGTCGGCACCATGCAGGGCATGAACGAGATCGAGTCCTTCCCGGACCCCACCGATCGCGGCTCGCTCGAGGGCAATCGCAATCTCACGCTCCGCATTCGCGATCGCGAGCGGAAGCTCCTCACCAAGATCGACGAGGCGCTCGGGCGCATCGACGACGGCACCTATGGCGTGTGCGAGGAGTGCGGGGGCCCGATCGGCGTCGAGCGGCTGAAGGCCCGGCCCGTCACGACGCTCTGCATCGAGTGCAAGTCGACGCAAGAAGCCGAAGAGCGTCGCCGCCACATCGGCTGACCGCAGACGGCGCTGCTTTCGCACACCCGGCACCGTGGTAGTGTCGGTCGGGTGACGGTGATCGTGGACATGCGGGCCGTCCGTCCCGGCCGCCTCGCGACGCGCCTCTCCGCGCAGGCGTCGGCCGAGCCGGTACGAACGCTTCGGGAGTATCTTCGCGGCGCCGTGGTCAGCGACATCGCGGACGGCGTGCGGCTCGGCCTTCGTCTCGACGCGCTCACGATCGCGCGGCTCGCCGACGAGATCCGCGGCCTCGCGAACGAGTGGCCCTTTCTGTCGTTCCGACTCCTGGCCGATCCTCCCGACTGCGCGCTCGAGGTGACGGGAACGGGTGGCGCTGCGGGCATGGCGCGCACCGTCTTCGGCGAGCTCGGGTCCTGAGCTCGGCATGCGACGTGCACTCTCCCGTCGCATGCCGATGCGCTCCCTGTCCGCTTTCCTCGTGATCTCCGTGTTCGCGGCGACCTCGCCGACGAGCCTGCCCACCGGACCTGAATCACCGCGTGCAACGGACGTGTTGCGCGCCGAAAAGATGGCCGACGAAGCGCGCCGCCGCCTCGAGCTGCCTGCGCCGTCGTCGCACCACGGGTGGGCGCGCGGCGGCGGCTGGGGCTCGGGGAAGCCAAAAGCGCCCGAGCGCCGGCCGCTTGGGACTCCCTGGCAGGCACGCTAATGTCGACGCATGCACACACGTCGATCGATCCTCGTGCTCGCCGTGGCGCTCGCGGCGCTGCTCGCGGCGCGCCCGTCGTTCGCCGAGCCCGTCGAGAAGGTTCCGGCGAAGCGGGTATGCATGGTCAACAACACGCTCTTCCCGAAGGATCAGATTCCCGTCGCGGTCGACGGCAAGACGTACTTCGGCTGCTGCGAGATGTGCAAAGGCCGCCTCGCGCAGGATCCGTCGCTGCGCACGGCGACCGATCCCGTCTCCGGCAAGCCGGTCGACAAGGCCAAGGCAGTGATCGGCGCCCAGCCGGACGGGAAAGTGCTCTACTTCGAGAGCGACAAGACGTTCACCGCGTATCGCAAGCAGAAGCACTCCTGAGCCGCCGCGGTTGACGCGGTACGGAGCCCTGGCTATGACCGGGCCGCTCGATCGTCATCCTGCCGTCCGGTGTGGGGCCGTAGCTCAGCTGGGAGAGCGCTAGAATCGCACTCTAGAGGTCGGGGGTTCGATGCCCCTCGGCTCCACTCTTTTTTTCGCACGGTTGGCGTGCTCCCAACTCCACCACGGCGGCAGACTCTCCGAGTTCTCTACGAGGTCCTCTTGGGCAGCGGCAGGACGCTCGCGTCCTCGCCCCGGTAGGCGCGTCCGGTGAACTTTCCAGGCTTGTCGTGCCTACGGCCATTGAATCGATCCCCGCGGCTCGGCTAGCGTAGGGCGCGCGGTTTCCTGAGGGAGGTGCCGCCAGTGCTCCTACCAGGCAGCTCACACTGGCGCCTGTTGGCGATATCGCTTGCGCTCGCGGCGCTCGTCATGCCAGCGCGTGCGTGGGCGGCGCGCGGCGAGACGCTGCTCGTGAGCCGGGCGAACGGGCCGAGCGGCGTCGGCGCCAACGACGACTCCAGCACGGCCAGCATCTCCGCCGACGGGCGCTTCGTGGCGTTCTACTCCGACGCCGACGACCTGAGCGAGGACGACAACAACAATGTCACCAACGTCTTCGTGCGCGACATGCAGCTAGGGACGACGACGCTCGTCAGCCGGGCGGACGGCGCGGCGGGGGCCGGGGGCGACGATTACTCCTACAACCCCACGATCTCCGCCGACGGGCGCTTCGTGGCGTTTTACTCCAGTGCCGACAACCTGAGCGCCGCCGACGACGACAACGTCACCAACGTCTTCGTGCGCGACACGCAGCTGGGCACGACCACGCTCGTCAGCCGCGCCGATGGCCCGGCGGGTCCGGGCGGCGACGACTTCTCCTTCGACCCCACGATCTCCGCCGACGGGCGCTTCGTGGCGTTCGAGTCGGACGCCGACAACTTGAGCGCCGACGACAACAACAACGTCACCAACGTCTTCGTGCGCGACACGCAGCTGGGGACGACGACGCTCGTCAGCCGGGCTGACGGCGTGGCGGGGGCCGGGGCCGACGATGGCGCCGTCAACCCCAAGATCTCTGCCGACGGGCGCTTCGTGGCGTTCGAGTCGCGGGCCAACAACCTGAGCTCCGACGACCTCGACCCTGTGTTGGACGTCTTCGTGCGCGACACGCAGCTGGGCACGACGACGCTCGTGAGCCGGGCGGATGGCCCGGCGGGGGCGGGGGGCAACTACACATCCGGCTCGCCCACGATCTCCGCCGACGGGCGCTTCGTGGCGTTCGAGTCGGACGCCCGCAACCTGAGCGCCGACGACAACAACAACGTCACCAACGTCTTCGTGCGCGACACGCAGCTCGGCACGACGATGCTCGTGAGCCGGGCGGACGGCCCGGCGGGGGCGGGTGGCGACGGTAACTCCGCAAATCCGTCGATCTCGGCGGACGGACGGTTCGTGGCGTTCGCGTCGCTCGCCGCCAACCTGAGCGCCGACGACAACAACGTCGTTCTCAACGTCTTCGTGCGCGACACACAGATGGGGACGACGGTGCTCGTGAGCAGGGCCAACGGCCCGAGCGGCGCCGGCGCCGATTCGGACTCCTATATCTACGGCGACGCCATCTCCGCCGACGGGCGCTTCGTGACGTTCGAATCGTTGGCCGACAACCTGAGCCCCAAGGACAGCAACGCCTTCGACGACGTGTTCCGCCGCGACCTCCGCGGCGGCCCGCCCCATTGCGCGGACATCACCCAGACCGTCGTCCGGGACATCGACACGACGATCGGCCTCACGTGCGCGGACGACGACGGCGACGCCATGACGCTCGCGATCGTGAGCGGCCCCGCGCAGGGGGTCCTGGGTGCGATCGACCAGGCCGCCCTCACGGTGACCTATTCCCCGAACGTTGGCGCGGCGGGCGCCGATGCCTTCACCTTCCGCGCCTCGGACGTGAACGGGGATTCCGGGGCGGCGACGGCGCGACTCACGGTGGCGGGCTGCAGCGCCGCGGCGACGTTCGGCTCGATCGCCTGCCGGCTCGACGAGCTGGCGGCGGCGAAGGCGGCGGCGGTACCGGCGGGCCGCCTCGCCACCAAGCTCGGGCGGCTCCTGACCCGCACGGGCGAGCGCCTGGTGGCGGCGCAGGCGAACCTCGGCCGCCCGCGCGTGGTGCGCAAGGTCCTCGGGAGGGCCGCCAAGGCGGTCGGGGCGTTCGGCCATCAGCTCGGGTCGCCGGCCGGGAAGAAGCTCGGCTCGGTCACGGTCGCTGCGCTGCGCGGGGCGGCGGCGGCGATCCGAGACGACGTGGTGAAGCTGATGCGCGCGAGCGGCTAAGGAAGAGGGATCCCGTCATGGCACTGTTGCTCGGGGGTCGACGCGGCGCGCGCTGCCGGCGCCGTCGCAGTGACGGCCGCAGCGAGCACGAGGCCGTGAAGACCGTCGAGATCGACTGGATGGAGAAGACGAGCGCGATGCCGAAAAGGCTCGACGGCCTCTTGGTGAGCGCCGGGATGGTCCCCAATATCGGACGTCGGCTTCCCCCCCGATCTCCCCGGCTTGCGCGGCTTCATCCCTTCGTCGCGTGGGCGATGCGGCGAGGACTCGGCAAGCTCGATCGGGGCGTTGCGATGGACGCGCTCGCTCGGTCCGGCATACGTTCGACGACGTCGAAGGTCGTTTGCGGGACGGACGTCGCTACATCACGGGCGATCGCTTCACACTCGCGGACATCGCGTTCTGCACGTGTGCAGGCCCGCTCCTGCTGGCGGATGCCTACGGCGGTGCCATTCCGCAGCTGATCGATGTGCCCGGCGAGATGCGACGCGAAGTGCTGAGATTCCGCGAACACGAAGCAGGTCGCTTCGCGCTTCGGCTGTACGAAACCGATTGCCGGCCGTTCCGGTCCACGGGAAGTGATAATGAGCTCGCAGGATATCCCATGCGCGCGTGGCCTCGCCGCGTTGCGAGTACGTACGCATCGTCGATCGCAATGATTCGGCGTCCGTAAACCTGTCAAGCTCCGCGGAGAAACAAGCGTGACGCAGCCTAACCAGCGAGCGGCGCCCACGTGGACCACGCCGCGAAGAGGGCCGAGGCGGCCATCGTCGCCGCGGCGCCGCGGCAGAACCATGCGACGAACGTCGGCGACGCGAAGCGGCGGGCGAGCCAGTGCGCGGCGGCGGCGTAGAGCGAGAGGCCCAAAAGCTCCGTCGTCGTGACCGTCGCCATGACGACGGCGCACTGGACGAGCAGCGACCGCTCGGGGTCGAGGTACGCCGGGAGCAGGCCTCCGAAGAAGACGAGCGCGCCCGGGTTCGCGAGCTGCACGGCGAGTCCTCCGCCGAGAAGCTGTCCGCGCGGCGGCGGCTCGCGCCGCGCCAGGTCGAGCGTGCCGGCGTGGGCGGTGCGCCATGCGAGCACGAGGATGTAGCCGATGCCGGCGACCTTGAGCGTGAGAAACGCCGACGGCAGGGCGCGGGCCAACGCCGCCGCACCGGACACGGCGAGCGCGACCCACAGGAGGTTGCCGGCGCAGACGCCCAGCGCGGCCAGCATCGCCGGGCCGAAGCGGTACCGCATGGCGCTCGTCGTCACGAGCATCACGGCCGGCCCCGGCGTGAGGCCGCCGGCGATGCACAGGGTCACCAACGCGACCCAGACGCGCAGTTCCATCGCGTGGCTGGTAGCGGACGCCGCGAGCTTCGTCGATTTCGTCGCGACCGCGTCCCCGTCGTAGCCGCTCGCGATCGCCCGCCTCGACGTGAGCGGCGGCATGGAGGTTGAAGCCGCCGTCGTGGGCGTGGAGCGGGACGTGGCGGTCGACCCACGGCGCATCCGGGTCGGCGCCGACCCACACGGGACCCCGGCCTGCGCGCGGGCCGAGGGCGGCCCGGCCGAGGATCGCCACCTGAGCAAGGCCCGCCAGCGCCGCTAACTCATCCGCGAGCGGATCGGCGTCTTCGTCGCTGCTCGTCGCGCCCGTGAGTCCCAGGCGCTCGAGCCGCCGCCGTATCCGCCCGACGACGCGGCGGACGTCGTCATCGATCGGTGGCGCCGCCGGATGGAAGCGCAGCGTGCCGTCCGGCTCGCGCACGAACACACCATCGAGGACGAGCGTGTGACAATGGACGTGCGCGTTCAGGGCTCCGCCGAAAACGCTGCACGCTCGTCACCACGGTCGATAGTCGGGACAAGCCTCGAAAGTTGACGGAGCACCCAATATCGGACGTCGGCTTCCCCCCCGATCTCCCCGGCTTGCGCGGAACTGGCCCGGTGGCCGGACCGGTCTTCAAAACCGGATTGTCCCCGCTAGTCGGGGATGGAAGGTTCGACTCCTTCCCTTCTCCGCCAACTCGGGACTTTCGGTCGTGCGGCTGTGGCGCAACTACCTTAGTCAGTCATGGACGGAAGCGGCGCCGCCGGTCGCCAAGCAGCAACCGACGTGAAAAGATTGCAGAGACTGGTGTTCCCCGCGCGCCAGAGAGCCGTAGTCAGGACAAGCCTGGGACCGGTGACGTAACGCTCGAAGCCGGACGTTGACAGGAATTGCCCCCCTACCCCCCGGCTGGCGCGGCGGCGGAGCGGCTGAAGGCGCTCGGCGAGAAGTAGCCTCCTCGGGGCGCATCACCGTCGCGCATGGTCCGGCAGGCAATCAGCCGGTCACGAGCGCATCACGCACCGCCGCCACCGCGGCGCGGATGCGCTCGCCGCAGCGTTCCGGGATGCCGCGGGTCCGCATGCCGTGCGCCGCGCGCTTCTGGATCGCGCGCAAGAGGCGGTCGGCGCGTCGAACCCCGCGCGTCCGCTTGCGGCCCTCGTGCGCGCTCGCCTTCGCGAGCAGATCGAGCGCACGCGACCCTCGCCGCTCGACGAACCGCTGCAGCCTTGCGCCGACGACCTCGCCGTCACAGAGCGGCGTGTCGAGGAACGCGCTCAAGAGACACGCCGCGCCCGTCACGCCGTCCCCGCACGAGGGCGGCAGCGTCGTGGTCGTGGTGGTCGTCGGGCCCAAGGTGCACGAGACGTGAGGCAACGACGTGGTCGGGGTCGGGGGCGAGCCGATGCACAGATCGAGCGGGAAGCCGTCGTTCGGCTCGAGTCGCGCGACGAACGCATCCCCCTCGCCGGCGTAGGTCGCCTGGTAGGCGCCGGGCACGGCGAGATCGGGCGCGCCCGCGACGATCGCCACGAACGGATCGCCGGCGGGCGTCACGGCGAGCTGACTCACACCGATCTCACCGTAGGTGAAGTCGGGAAGCGGGACGCAGACGCCCGCGTCCGGACTCGCGGGGTCGAGCGACGTATGGAACTCGAATGCGGCGACGTTTCGCACGAACAAGTGGACGCGACCTCCTCCATCCACCGCGAGACTGCGGACGAAATCCGGATCGAGGGAGCTCAGCACCGGGAACGGGCGCGGCATGCCGGCCGGATCGAGGCTCAGCGCGGGAAGAAACGCGTTGCCCGCGCTGTCCACGTCCACGACGTCGCCGACGGGGCCGGCGTAGGTCGAGTAGACGGGCGCACCCGTCGGGTCGAGACGCGTGACGGCGCTCTGCGAGCCGAACCGCGTGAGCCCCGCGTGCAGGCGGGCCGGTGTTCCGGGCCCCAGGGCGAGGACGTTGTAGCGGTCGATGCTCAGACGGTCGCCGACCTGCTCCCAGCTGGCGCCGCCGTCGAAGCTCCGCACGAGATCGCGATAACCCAACCCCGCAGCGCCGATGCCGTAGAGCGTCGACGCGTTCACCGGGTCGACGATCAGCGCCGCGGTCCGATCGAGACAGCCGGCGGCCCGGTCCCAGTGCAGTCCGCCGTCCGTCGTCTTCGCGAACCCGAACGTTCCTGCGACGTACATGATGGACGCATCGCTCGGATCGATGGCGATCGCGCGGATGTCGGTGCACAGGTATCCGCACACCTGGCACGGCGATCCGCACTCGCCGAACACCTCGGCCGGAACCGTCCAGGTCGCACCGCGGTCGAAGCTCTGCGCGACCCGCTGGTGGCCCGCGAGCAGCAGGTGATCGGCGTCGTTGGGATCGATCGCCAGGCGTCCGCGCGGGTACTGGTCCATCGCGCCGGGATCCGTGAACATGACGCGGAACTCGCCCGGGAGCTCGGCGGGAAGCGGTATGGGGGTCCACGAGTCCGCGCCGTTTTCGCTGCGATAGAGCCCGAAGGGCGCGCCGACGACGCCGTAGACGGTCTGTGGGTCCTCCGGATCGATCACGAGCGCCGGCGCTGCGGCGTTCCCGGGAAGACCGACGCCGGCGCTCTCCCACGTGGCGCCGCCGTCGCGGCTGCGAAGCACCGCGCCGGCCGCGCCGTTTGTCGCGACGCCCGCATAGATCGTCGCGGGCTCGCCGCCATCGACGGCGAGCGAGAAGACGCCGGTCTCCGCGGACGGCGTGCGATGGAGGAGCGTCCACGCGTCGCCGCCGTTCTCGCTCCCGTAGATCTCGCCACTCCCCGTGCCCACGTACACGTTCGCCGGGTCGGACGGATCGACGGCGATCGCGGTGACGTTCGCGTTCCGCAACGTCTCCGCGCTCGGTGTCCAGGTGCCGCCACCGTCGTCCGAGTGCAGCAACGGGCCCGGAGGGGCCGTCGACTGCCAGGCGCCCGGCGTGATCGGAAACCCACCCGACCGCGTTTGGGCGACCACCCACGTCGCACCGCTCGCGTTGGTCGCGACGGCGGCCCCCCCCTCGATGCCTTCGCCGCCGAGATACGTCGCGTACTCGACGCCGCCCGCGGGGTCGAGCTGCACGACGAAGACGTCGCCGCTCCCGTTGGGATCCGAGAACCACGCGTTCTTCACCGGGAAACCGCTGGTCGTCAATCCGACCACGTGGATCCCGCCGGCCGGATCCACGGCGATGTCGGTGCCGACGTCGTAGTTGCCGCCACCCAGATACGTGCTGAACGCGATCGCGCCCGTGGGCCCGATCTTGGCGACGAACGCGTCCAATCCGCCGCCGTGCAGCGGCTGCGCCGCGTTGACGACCGGAAGTCCGCCCCAGCTCGAGCCCGTGACGTACGCGTTCCCCGAGGCGTCCACGGCGACCGCCCTGATGTTGGCCGCATCGTACGTGAAGGCGGTCAGCACCACCGATGACAGCAGGTTCGACCCCGTCGGATCGAATCGGCTCACGAAGGCCAGCCCAGCCGGGGACGGTGCGTAGGGCAGCAGCGGCACGGTGGGAAAGTCTGCGGACGTCGTGCGGCCGACGACGTGGATATTGCCCGCACCGTCGATGCCGATGCCGGCGACGCGGTCCTCGAGGGCGCCGCCGAGATACGTCCCGAGCGACCAGGGGAGGTCGGCCGCGGAACCCACCGTCGGACGGCATACCTCCAACGCCGTCACCAGCGTCGCCACGCAGACGAGACTTCGGCGCCACGTGCTCCGCACACGCCGACTATCCCCTCGGTCGTGCCGCGCGGCAAGGCTCGCGACGGCGCCCGCGCGTCACCGCCGAAGGTCCGCGACCTTCACGACGCGCTTTTCGTCGAACGCACCGGCGTCCCGACGGCAGGAACCAGCGGAACCACAGCAATCCCGGCCCGGGCCCGGCCGTCGTGAGCCAGTTCGGATGGCCGGGGTCCTGCGCAGCCACGATCACGCGCCACGAGCCGTCGGGCTCGTAGCGGACCTGACCGGCGGTCACCGTGCAGCGGTGGTGGCTGTAGTCGTACGTGCACATGTACGGGTTCCAGAGGCAGAGGTTCCAGAACACGCAGTCGGGCGAGCGCCCCTCGATCACGAGCGCCTCGTCGTCGGCGAGCTTGTAGCGGCCCATCGCATACGCGACGCCAGGCGCGGCCCAGCAGTACGTGACGGCCCTGCTGCACGTACGGCTCCTGCACGGTGTTCGCGTCGAACGGCGTCGGGACGGGACAGATGTTCAGCAGGTCACGGATGAAGTTCGGTCGATAGTCGGGACAAGCCTCGAAAGTTGACGGAGCACCCAATATCGGACGTCGGCTTCCCCCCCGATCTCCCCGGCTTGCGCGGTGCCGCCCGACGCCGTGGGGTGGTCGATCAGCCGGCCGATGCGCATCGCCGACCATTGCCGGACAGCGCGGTGCCGTCAACGTTGCATTGACACGCCCGGCGAGGTCGTCGAACAATCCACCGCCGATGCGACTTCGGGGAAAGGTGGCGCTCGTCACGGGCGCGACGAAGGGCATCGGACGCGGCATCGCCACCGTACTGGCGCGCGAGGGTGCAAAGGTGGTTCTGGCCGGCCGGACCGTCGCTGCCGGCGAGGAAGTCGAGCGCGAGATCCGTCAGGAGGGCGGTACGGCCGTCTTCGTCCCGACCGACATCGGGAAAGAGGACGACGTCGTGCGCGCGGTCCGGACGGCCGTCGAGCGGTTCGGGTCCCTCACGACGCTCGTGAACAACGCCGCGGCGACCCATCTCACGGGTCTGCCGGGGCGCGGCGACGCCGGGCTCGCGGACCTCCCGAACGCGGTCCTTGCGGAGACGCTCCAGACGAACCTCTGGGGGCTCGTGTGGTGCTGCAAGCACTCCATCGCCGAGATGATGAAGGCCGGCGGGGGCTCCATCGTCAACATCTCGTCGGGCGTCGCGACCAAGGGCGCGGCGATGATGGACGCCTACACGGCCACCAAGGGCGCCATGAACGCGCTCACCCGTTCGCTGGCCGTCGAGTATGCGAAGCAACGGATCCGCGTGAACGCCATCTCGAGCGGCTTCGTCGAGAGCGGCGAGGCGGTGGGCGAGCTGCTTCACGATCCCGAGCGGCGCCGTTGGCTCGAGCAGATCATCCCGCTGCCGTACTTCGGCACGCCCGACGACATCGCGTGGGGCTGCGTCTACTTCGCCGCCGACGAGTCGCGCTACGTGACCGGTACGGTGCTGCCCATCGACGGCGGCTATCTCGCCTGTCCCGCTTGAGGGCGTGGCGCGCCGTCGCTTCGCTGACGGCCGGCGCCGTCTACCTTGCGCCGAGGCGCGAAGAGCGCGACAATTCGGCGTGGCACGTTGGCGGGGAATTGCGACGCGCCTTCTCGTTGGAGCGACGCTCGTCGCATCGTCCGGCGCGTGGGCCCTCACCGTAACGGTCGGCCGGCCGGACCTCAGTAGCCAGTTCCCCGTGAACTACCCGTGCATCGAGCGCGTTCTCGTCGGCGAGTTCTGCCAGTGGGCAACGTCGATCCAGACGGCCCCGGGCCCCGGCTCCGTGCTGGCCGTCCCAAGCGACGGCACGATCACCGCGTGGCGCGTCCGCGGGTCCGCCAGCGGCTCGGGGCAGGTGGCCCTGCTCGTGCTGCGTCCCTTCGGGGGCGGCCGGTTCACAGCCGTCGGCAAGAGCAGCCCCGCCACCGCGTTCGACGGCGTCACGGCGAACAGCGCCTACCTGCAGGTCTTGCCCGGCGATCGCATCGCCGTGGTGACGCAGAACGACTTCTCGGGACCCATCTACGACGATGGCACGGCTGAGGTGTTGGCCGTCGGCGCCCTTGGGGCAACCCTAGGCAACATTCTCCTCATCGCGCCGGGGTCCAGCACCGCGGCCCCTCAGGGCTCGATCGTCGACGAGGAGCTGCTCGTGAACGCGACGGTCGAGATCGATCCACCGGCCGTCAGCACCATGGGCCCAACCTCCGGATCCGCGTGCGGTGGAACCACTGTGACGATCTCCGGCCTGCATCTGGCGGGCGCGATGGCCGTGACGTTCGGTGGCGTGTCGTCAGCGACCTTCTCCGGGGACAACCTCACGATGACGGCGACGGCGCCACCCCACACGGCGGCGCCGGTGGACGTCCAGGTCCAGACCGCCGGTGGCATCTCCCCGGGCACGCCACTCGCCGTCTTCACGTACGTGACCGACTACGCAGCCGTCCGCGAGAGGAACGACATGCTCCGGGCGCTCCTCGGCGCCGGAACCTGCGGCGGCGAGCCCGTCCCGAAGAAGATCCGGGGCAAGCTCCTCGGAAAGGTGCGGGCGGCCACGGGCAAAGCGAACGCCGCGGAGACCGGAAAGAAGGCGGCGGCGGTTGCGAAGAAGCTCGGCAAGGCGGACCGCCTCGTCGTAGCCGCGCAGGCGATCCTCGCCGCGGCCGGGGCAGATCTCGCGGCCGATTGCACGACGACCGGCACGCGCCTGCTCGCCGAGATGCGGCAGTGTCTCGGCGTGTCGGCCCCGTAGGCACCGCGACGAGACGCCGCCAGCGCCCTTGACGCGGCAGCGCGGGCCGCGATAGCGCCGGGACATGGCAGTAGAACGACTTCCGGCGACCGCGAGCGGCGCCGACGTGGCCAATCTTCTCGCGCGCGACGGCTGCGCAATCGTCGAACGCGTGATCGGGAAGGACGTGCTGGATCGCGTTCGCGGCGAGCTCGCCCCCTATATCGAGGCAACGCCGTACGGCCCCGACGACTTCACCGGCCGGCACACGCGGCGAACCGGCGGGCTCATCGCCCGCTCGGCGACCTGCCGCGATCTCGTTACGCATCCGGTCGTGCTGGGCGGGGTGGAGGGGGTGCTCGGGCATGCCTCGAGCTTCCAGCTTCATCTGACGCAGGTGATCGCCATCGGTCCGGACGAGCCGGCGCAACCGGTACACCGCGACCAGTGGGCGTTCGACTTCTTCCCGTTCCCGTCGGGCTACGAGGTCCAGTGCAACACGATCTGGGCGATGAACGACTTCACGGAGGCGAACGGGGCCACGCGCCTGGTCGCGGGGAGCCATCGGCTCGAGGACCGGCGCGAGTTCGCGTACGAGGACACGGAGCCCGCGGAGATGCCGGCGGGGTCGGTGCTCTTCTACACGGGATCGCTCTACCACGGCGCCGGCGCGAACCGCTCGGATCAGGTGCGCTGCGGGATCAACATCACGTACGCCGTGAGCTGGCTCCGCCAGGAAGAGAACCAGTATCTCTCGTGTCCCGCCGACGTCGCGCGGACGCTGCCCGAGCCGCTCTTGCGTCTCATGGGTTATCAGCGCGGCGCCTACGCGCTCGGCTACGTCGACGACATGCGCGACCCGCTGGAGGTGCTGCTCGGTCGTCCGGCCGGAGCGACGGGACTCGGGGATCTGGCGGCGGCGACGTCGCGCGTGCGCGGTACGGGCTGAGTGCGCGGCTAGACGCCGAAATCGACCGTCTCGCCAGCGATCCGGACCTCGCGCACCCCGGTCAGCCGCTCCCGATCGAAATCGCGCAACAGGTCGCGCGGCGTGTCGCGTGGGGGGAGGTCGACGACTCGCGCGAGCGCTGCGATCACTTTCGCGGGCGCTACGCCCGTCTCCCGATGGTCGCGCAGCGACACGCCCCGCGCGCGCTTGGCGAGCCGCGAGCCGTCCGCCGACACGACCGGCGGCACGTGTGCGAAGCCGGACGGCGTACCGCCGAGGAGCTCCGCGAGGAGCACCTGGCGTGGCGCGGACCCAAGGAGATCGGCGCCGCGGACGACTTCGGTGATGCCCATCTCGAGGTCGTCGACGACGCAGGCGAGCTGGTAGGCGTAGATGCCGTCGCCGCGCTTCAAGACGAAGTCGCCGACGACACCCGCGACGTCCTGTGCGATCGTGCCCTGGAGCGCGTCGTCGACCGTCACGACGCGCTCGGGGACCCTCAACCCAATCGCCGGCGGACGCTTCCAGGCGCGCTCGCGGAGCCCGAGCGCGCGGCAGGTGCCGGGGTAGCGCGGTCCTTCGTCACCCGCGTGCGGCGGTCACCGACGACGGGCGTGCTCTAAGACGCCGCCCATGGCGTCCGCTCCCAGCGAATACGCGGCCACGCCGAGACAACGGGCTTTTGCGAGCGGTGGCGTGTCAGCGGATCATCGAACCGCAACCGAGTGTTGCGCGAGTTACATCCGACAGGGTTCTTCGGGGGCCGTCGTCGTGCCGCGGATTGGTGCTCAGCGAGAGCAACGCTTGCTCCGTCGTGCACTTGCGAGAGAGCGGGCGACCGGGGTCGAACCGGCGACGTCCAGCTTGGGAACCTGGCAGTCGAAAGCGGTGGCCACTATCGCGGACACACGAGCGGTTAGCGGCGACCCCTTGGTGCTCCGCGCAGCGCTGACGCAGATCCAGCAAGGTCGACGCCCACGTCGCAGCGCCGGCCTACAACGTCGCCGGTACGTACACGCTGCTCTCCGACTTCTCTCCGATTTGGGTCGCCACCGTCCCACCTCGCCCGCAGGTTCGGAGCCAGCGATCCGAGCGATTTTGCCGCCGCCGTGGCAAGTTGTGGTCCCCTCTGACCTCCCTGCTCACGAATCGCACTCTAGAGGTCGGGGGTTCGATGCCCCTCGGCTCCACTTTTTTCTGACACGCGTGCTGCCGGCTGGCTGGCCTGGGAGCCACGTGGTAGCGTCGCGCGTGGAGAGGCGGCTCGCCCTCTGGGCCCCGGTTGCGATCGCCATCCTCTTGCGAAGCTATGGGATCACCTCTTCCTACCCAGGGCTAGAGCTACAGGAGGCCTATCCGCGCACCGCGCTCCTTGCGGTCGTACGCGGCGACTGGAGCCCCCCACTCCTCGTGCACGGGTCCGGAGTGTTCGACCTCCTCCGCTTGCTCACGACGGCCTGGTACGCGATTGGGCGAACGTTCTCCCTGTACAGGGATCGCGTGGATTTGCTCGCGGCCTACGTACGCCACCCCGAGCACTTCATCATCGCCGGGAGGGTGGTCGTGGCGAGTCTTGGGGTGGCGGCCGTCTATGTCGTCGGCCGCATCGGGCGCGACCGCTTTGGGCCGGCGGCGGGATTCATCGCTGCGCTGATGCTAGCGGTCTCGACCATCCACGTTCGCCAGAGCTTCAACATATGGCCCGACGGACCCGCAGCGACCGCCGCTATCGCCTCCGTTGCGACGTCGCTGTGGGCGCTGCGGCGACCCCAGCTCCGCACGTTTGTCGCCGCAGGCGCCAGCGCCGGGCTCGCCATCGCCACCAAGCACTCCATGGCTCCGATTGCGCTCGCGGTCGCCGCCGGGGTGTGTCTGCAGCGCGGCGCCACGATCGCGATCGTTGGTCGAGGCCTCGCGGTCGCATTGCTCGCGATCGTCGCAACCTTTGTCATACTATCGCCGTACGCCGTGATTCTCTTCGGCGAACTCCGAAGCAGTCTCGCCCTTCAGCTCGGTGCGGCGTTCGCTCCCGGCACGACCGGCAAATCGTCGTTCGCGACGCTCATCCCCGTGACCATCGGATGGATCCCCTGTGGGCTGGCGGTGGTTGGACTCTGGGCGGCCATCCGACGCGACGCACGGACCGCCGCCGTGATGGCAGCGTTTCCCCTTGCCTACTCGACGGCCCTCGCCTTTGGGGGGGGGCTACTCTACACCCGATACTTCGCGGCACTCGCCCCGTTCGTGGCTCTGTTCGCGGGGAACGGGATCGTCTCGATCGCAACGCAGCTCGCACCCCGTCGTGGTACCAGGCTCGCCCTTCTCCTCGCCGTGGCAGTGATCGGCGTCAGTGCACCCGACACCGTCGCCTACGTCCGCCTGCGCGCCCACGAGGACACCCGGCATCTTGCCGGCAGGTGGATCCTCGCCAACGTGCCCGAAGGAACAGCTCTCACCTTTCCTGATACTCTTGGGCACGCAAGTCCCATCCTTCCTCCGAACCCGTCGACAATTGCGCGCATGTACCCTGCCTTTGCACGCGAGCTCGAGACCCGCAGCATCGCGGAGCGGTCATACCCGCTGCAGTACCTAGCGACCGGCGGGCTGCCCAGACCGACGCTACCGAGAGCTGGCATCGTGGTTACTGCGACGCTTCCGGTAGAACTACCCGGGCTCACTGCGCCAGAAGTCTTGGCACGCCTACGCGAGGCCGGAGCTCGACCGCTTGCCACCTTCGAAAGCGTCAGCACACCGTTGCCATTGGGTGTGATCTACGACCCGCTCGACGCCGACTATCTGCCCCTCACCGGTGCCGACCGTCTTGAGCGTCCTGGCCCCAACATCACCGTATGGAGGCTGGCGCCATAGCGTCGCCTCGCTGACGGCGCGCGTGCTGCACTTCCCGCTGCTGGCGGCGACAGACATCAGCCCCACAAGCCGAACCTATTGCATCATGAACCACGTCGAAGCCGGCTGTCGGCTCAACTTCACATTTACGAACCCGGCGCCCTTCTACCCGAGCCACGACGGCGGTGGCTGCGTCCGGGGCGCGGATGGTGATGGGCAGCATCGGGCGGGCGTGACGACGGACCCATGCTGAGCCTCTCCCCCGTTGGGCGCGTGGGCACGATCTCGCGGCGGTCGTTTCTCGATCTGCACCGCCGCCCGTGCCGGCCGGTCGTGCTCGAGGAGTTCACCCGCTCGTGGCCTGCGCGGACGAAGTGGTCCGTCGACTACTTGAAGAGCGTCGCCGAGGAGCGACGGATTCCCGTCTACGATAGCCGCCCGGCTCGTGGCCGCCAGCACCAGAACGCCGCCGCCGCGCGCATGCCGCTCGGCGAATTCCTCGAGCGCATCCGCGCCGGCGAATGCGGTCTGCGGATCTTCTTCCTCCGGGTGGTGACCGAGCTGCCCGAGCTGCTCCCCGACTTCACCTACCCGGACGTCGGTGTACGGTACGCCAAGCCGCTCTCGGTACTGTTCGTCGGCGGACGAGGCGCCCGCGTGCAGATGCACTTCGACATCGACCTGGCCCACACCTTCCTCTGCCACTTCGGCGGACGAAAGCGCGTGATCCTCTTCGCCCCGGAAGAGACGCCGCATCTCTATCGCGTGCCGTTCTCGTTCAGCACCCTGTTCGACGTCGCGCCCGACGCGCCCGACTACGAGAAGTTCCCTGCGCTCGGAGAGGCCCGAGGGGAGATCGCCGACCTGCGGCACGGCGACGCGCTCTACATCCCGCCCGGCTACTGGCACTACGTGCTGTACGACGACGTCGGCTTCTCGCTCTCGCTCCGCACGTGGCCGGGCACGACGCGCGACGTGCTCGCGGCCCTCCACAACATCCTGGTCCTCCGCACCGTCGACGGCGTGATGCGCAAGGTCGTCGGGCAACGGTGGAACGATCGAAACGAGCGCCTGGCCATCGAACGGGCGCACCGCCACCTGGCGCTCGACGCCGTCCGGTGACGATCGACCTGCTGGGGGTTGCCGTCCGACCCGGCGTCCTGCAACAAGCGTGGCCGGCCGGACACGCGGGAGGCCTCGTGGGACATCACAAGGAACGACGCAAGAAGAACGACGAAGACGACGGCAATGGCCAGCTCAAGCGCAAGCCGTACGAGCGCAAGCTCCGTAAGCTCCATGTCGAGCTCGTGCGGCTCCAGGAATGGGTGAAGCACGAAGGACGCAAGGTCTGCATCGTCTTCGAGGGACGTGACGGCGCCGGCAAGGGCGGCACCATCAAGGCGATCACGGAGCGCGTGAGCCCGCGCGTCTTCCGCGTCGTCGCGCTGCCGGCGCCGACCGAGCGCGAGAAGTCGCAGATGTACGTGCAGCGCTACCTGCCGCACTTACCCGCGGCAGGCGAGATCGTGATCTTCGACCGCAGCTGGTACAACCGTGCGGGTGTGGAGCGCGTGATGGGCTTCTGCACCAAGGAGGACTTGAAGAGGTTCTTCAAGGCCGCGCCCCTGGCCGAGAAGTTGGTGGTCGGCTCCGGAATCATTCTTCTCAAGTACTGGCTCGAGGTGTCGCAGGATGAGCAGACGCGGCGCCTCGAAGATCGGATCGATGACGCCCGCAAGGTCTGGAAGCTCTCGTCGATGGACGTCAAGTCGTACACCCGGTGGGACGACTACACGCGCGCGCGCGCGACGACATGTTCCGTGCCACCGACACCAAGTGGGGCCCGTGGTACGTCGCCCACTCGGACGACAAGCGCCGCGCGCGCCTCAACATCATCTCGCACATCCTGAAGCAGATTCCGTACAAGGCGCCGTCGCGCGAGAAGGTGAAGCTCCCGAAGCGGAAGGCCGGCAAGAGTCCGACGCGACCGTACTCGTTCAACGTCGTGCCCGACGTATCCTGATCGGCGTGGCGAGCGACCTCGTGGTCCTCTGCCGGAATGAAGGACGAGCGGGTGCCTTGCCGCCGGCGGGCCACCTGGCGCATGTGAACGGCTCGGTGTCCGATGGCGGGTGACGCACTCCTCGATGCGCAGCGCAGTCCGGACGGGACGCTCGTCGTCCGTCTGGCGGGGCACTGGAGCCTGCGCGCCGGTCTGCCCTCGACGCGTCCGATCGAGGACGCGCTCGCGCGCGGGCCCAAGCCGGCGGCCGTCGTCTTCGACGCGAAGAACCTCGCGGCGTGGGACACCGCCGCCGTCACGGTCGTCGAGCGCATCGGCCGGCTGTGCCAGCGCGGCGGAGTCCAGGTCCGACGCGACGCGCTGCCCGACGGGCTGAAGCGCATCCTCGCGCTCGCCGATGCGGTGCCGGAGAAGGAGGGCGCGCGCCCCGCCGACACGGCGCCGTCCCTGCTCGTCCGCCTCGGCACCTGGGCCGTCGGGGCGTCGGCCGGCGCGCGCGTTGCGGTCGCGTTCGTGGGCGAGGCGACACTATCGTTCGGTCGCCTTCTCCGCGGGCAGGCGAACTTCCGAGGGCGTGATCTGGCGCTCGTCATCCAGGATTGCGGCGTCGACGCGCTGCCGATCGTCACGCTCATCAACTTCCTGGTCGGCCTCATCATCGCGTTCGTCGGCGCGATACAGCTCCAGAAGTTCGGCGCCGGGATCTACGTCGCCGACCTCGTCGCGATCGCGACCGTGCGCGAGCTCGGCTGCATCATGACCGGCATCATCATGGCCGGTCGGACCGGCTCGGGCTTCGCAGCCGAGCTCGGCACCATGAACGTCAACCAGGAGATCGAGGCGCTCTCGACCATGGGTGTGCCGCCGATGGACTTCCTGGTGCTGCCCCGCATGCTCGCGCTCTCGCTGATGATGCCGCTGCTCTGCTGCTACGCGGATTTCATCGGCATCCTCGGGGGCGCGGTCGTGGGCGTGAACCTCATCGGGCAGAGCCCGACGCAGTACTGGATCGAGACGCGGGGCGCCATCGATCTCGGCGACATCGGGCTCGGCATCGGCAAGAGCCTCCTCTTCGGCGTACTGGTGGCGCTCGCAGGGTGCCTGCGCGGCATGACCTGCGGGCGCGACGCCGCCGCCGTCGGTCAGGCGGCAACCTCGGCGGTCGTGCTCGGCATCGTGTGGATCATCGTCGCCGACGGCGTCTTCGCCGTCCTGACCAACATCCTGGGAATCTGATGGCGTCGGAGCGCGAACCGCACATCACCGTCGCGACCCTCACGATGGCGTTCGGCAGCTTCGTCGTCATGCACGACCTCGACTTCACCATCCGGCGCGGCGACATCTTCTTCATCATCGGCGGCAGCGGCTGCGGGAAGAGCACGCTCTTCCGCCACATGATCGGCCTGAACGAGCCCGCGCGCGGCACGATCTCGTACGGATCCACGAACTTCACCGCGGCGTCGCCGGAGGAGCGCGACGTCCTGCGGCGCAGGTTCGGCATCCTGTTCCAGGGCAGCGCGCTCTGGAGCGCCCTGACGCTCGCCGAGAACGTCGGCCTGCCGCTGGGCGAGTTCACCGACCTCGGACCGGACGAGATCCGCGAGGTCGCGACGCTGAAGCTGGCGCTCGTGGGCCTGCGTGGCTTCGAAGACCACTTCCCGTCGGAGATCAGCGGCGGCATGCAGAAGCGCGCGGGTCTGGCGCGTGCCATCGCGCTCGATCCCGAGGTGCTCTTCCTCGACGAGCCGTCGGCCGGGCTCGACCCGATCAGCTCGAAGCTGCTCGACGATCTCATCCTGTCGCTGCGCGACAGCCTCGGCGCCACCGTGGTCATGGTGTCGCACGAGCTGCCGAGCATCTTCGGGATCGGCGACGACTGCATCTTCCTCGACACCGAGGTGCGCACCATGACGGCCCACGGAAATCCGCGCGACCTGCGAGACCATCCCCCCAATGCGAACGTCCGCCGGTTCCTCACGCGCGGCGCAGACGATCAGCCGGAGCACGCGGCGCCATGAGCCGCGGACGCAAGGCCAACCCGGCGATCATCGGCGTCTTCGTCCTGGGGGCAGCGGTCCTCGCGCTCGCCGCCGTCGCGATCCTCGGATCGGGCCGCTTCTTCGCCAAACGCCAGTCCTTCGTCTGCTTCTTCTCGGGCTCGGTGGAGGGCTTGAATCCCGGCGCCCCAGTCAAGTTCCGCGGCGTGCAGATCGGGCAGGTCACCGAAATGCTGCTGCGCTACGGCGAGGAGACGCTGGATCTTGCCCGCACCCGCATTCCGGTGTTCATCGAGATCGACGAGAAACGCCTGGTCCAGCTGGGCTCGACCCGCGCCGTCGGCGTCACCAAGGAAGGGCTGGACGAATTGATCAAGATCGGGCTCCGTGCGCGGCTCGAGACGCAGAGCCTGGTGACGGGTGTTCTCTACGTCGGGCTCGACTTCTCCCCCGACACGGAGGTCGTCCGGGTGCTCCCGATCGACGGCCCCGACCTCGAGATTCCGACGATCCCCACGACCCTGGAGAAGGTGTTCGCGAGCTTCGAGAAGGTCATGCATCGGGTCGACGACATCGACCTCGAGGGGCTCGTCACCTCGGCTCGCAACGCGCTCGACGGCGTGAGCCAGCTCACGCGCTCGCCCGACCTCGAACGTTCGATCGCGGAGCTGCACGAGACGCTCGCGTCGATCCATCGCGTGACCGGCGCGCTGGAGCCTCAGGTCCAGCCGACGATGAAGGACCTGCGGGCCGCGCTCGTCCAGGCCAAGACCGCGCTCGAGGGTCTGGACAAGTCCCTCGTCTCCGTGCAGCGACTGGTCGAACCGAGCGCGCCGTTCATGGTCGATTTCTCGCGCGCGCTCACCGAGGTCGGGGACGCCGCCCGCAGCATCCGCGTCCTCGCCGACGAGCTCGATCGCAAGCCCAACTCGATCCTCTTCGGACGCTGACTATCGCGAGGAACTTCCCATGCGTCGTGCCCGATCCGTCGTCGTCGCCTCGGTCGCGTTGCTCGCCGCCGCAGGCTGCAGCCTCCGCAGCGATCGCTTCTACACCCTCTCGTCGACCGCGGCGGCCCCGCCCGCGCCGCGGGCCCTTCGCGTCGGTCTCGGTCCGGTCGACATTCCCGCCTATCTCGACCAGCCGTCGCTCGCGACCCGCGTCGACGCGAATCGCGTCGACTACGCCGGCTACGACCGCTGGGCCGCACCGCTCGCGCTGCAGGTCCCGCGCGTGCTCGCCGAGGATCTCGGCGCGGCCGGGACGCTGTCGGTGGTGACGTACCCCTGGTACCCGACCACGCCGCTCGACGTGGTGGTGCGCGTGCGCCTCCTCATCTTCGAGAGCGACCACGACGGTACCGCGCACCTGGACGCTGCGTGGTCGGTCGTCGACCCGCGCACGGGAGCGGTGCGGCGCAGCGATCGCGCGACGCTCACCGAGCCGGCGGCGGGGCGGTCGCGCGAGGCGACGGTCGCCGCCTTGAGCCGTGCGCTCGCCGAGCTGGGGCGGCGGATCGAGGAGACGCTGCCGGCGGCGCGAGCATCCTGACGAGCGCGCCACGTCCAACGGACGGGCATGCGCGTCATCGATTCGACGAGGCTCCCCCACAGAACCCTGGCTGGCAGGTAGAGGATCCACAGGCCGAAGCCGACCGCAGCCAGGCCGAACACGAGATACTGACTCTTGGCCGATGGCGGGAGATCGGCGGTGGAGCGCACGACGAGCCGGAGCCCGAGCAGCGTCGACAGGATGCCCACGAGGGCGGCCGGGACGAAGTCGAGGATCATCCATCCACCACGGCAGCGGACCTTCGAGCATGTGGCCGGCGGCCGCAAGCCGTCCTCTTGACTCTCCCCTCGCGGGAGACCCGACGCTGCGCGCGCGGTCACCCGAGGGTGCGCCGCAGAACGGAGGTCCCATGCCGACTGGAAGCTGCGGATGCGGGGCGGTGCGCTACGAGGTCACGACGCCCTTCGTGGAGATGCACCACTGCCACTGCTCGAAGTGCCGCAAGAGTCACGGCGCTGCCTTCGCCACCTACGCGTCCACGCAGGCCGCCGGCGTACATGTGGTGCAGGGTGCGGAGGCGCTGCGCGATTTCCGATCGTCGCCGGCGGTCACGCGCCGGTTCTGCGCGACGTGCGGCGCGAACGTGTTCTTCACGGCGACGCCGTTCCCGGACTTCGTCTGGATCGCCGCCGGGACGCTCGACGGCGAGCCCGGCATCCGTCCGGGTGCGAACGCCTTCGTCGCCTCACGCGCCGAGTGGTACACGGTGTCCGATGACCTCCCCCGCTTCGACGAGTACGCGCCGCTGCCCGCCCCGGCCGGCGGCTGACGGCCGGACGCACCGAGGGTGACATGTCCGGGCCCGACGTCCTGATGCCGATCGGCCGCTTCGCGAAGACCTGCCGTCTCAGCATCAAAGCGCTGCGGCACTACGACGAGGTCGGGATCCTGAAGCCCGCGCTCGTCGACGTGTCGTCGGGCTACCGCTACTACGCGCGCCGGCAGGCGCGCGATGCCGTCGTGGTGTCGCTGCTGCGCTCGCTCGGCGTCCCGCTGGCGACCATCGGTACGATCCTCGAGAGCGCGCCCGATCGGCAGCAGACCCTCCTCGCCGGCGAGGCGTCCCGTCTCGAGGACGAGCTGCGGGAGCGGACCGAGTCGCTGCACGCCATCCAGCGCCTGCTCCGCGAAGGCACGCTCCTCCCGTACGTCGTCGCGGTCCGGCAGGAGCCCGCGCTCACGGTCGCACTGCGGACGACGATCACGACGCCCGATCGTCTCGCCGGGGATACGCTCCAGCTCGTGAGCGAACTCCTGGACGCCATCCGCGCAACGGGCCGGCGGGTCGTACGGCCCGTCATGAGCCTGATCGACGAGCCGGACGCCGGGGAGCGCGTCCCGGTTCGGGTGTGCGCCCGCCTCGATCCACCCGCCGACGCGCTTCCCGGTCTCGACGTCGTCGCCTTGCCGGCCGGCCCGGTCGCATGGGTCCTGCATCGCGGGCCGTACGAGGAGGTCCACATCGCGTACCACGCCCTGCACGCCTGGATGCTCGAGCACGGCCACGAGCCCGCGGGACCGATCCGGGAGATCTACAAGAACGACCCCGCGTCGACCGCGACCCAGGACCTCGAGACCGAGGTGCTGCTGCCGATCAGGGAGCCGGCGGCGCCGGAGAGCTGATCGGTCCCGCCACACGCCCGGCGCGCGCCCGCCGCCACTCGGTGAGGCCGCGCAGCACGACGTAGAACGTCGGCGTGAGGAAGAGCCCCATCACCGTCACGCCGAGCATGCCGGCGAAGACGCTGGTCCCGAGCGCCTGACGCATCTCGGCGCCGGGGCCGGTCGCGCGGGCCAGGGGCAGCACGCCCAGGATGAACGCGAACGAGGTCATGAGGATCGGGCGGAGCCGGATCCGGCAGGCTTCGATCGCCGCATCGAACCGATTGCGACCCTCCTCTTCCTGCTGCTTCGCGAACTCGACGATGAGGACGGCGTTCTTCGCCGCGAGACCGATCAGCACGACGAAGCCGATCTGCGTGATCAGGTTGTTGTCCATGCCGCGCAGCCACACCCCGAGCAGCGCGAACGGCAGGCACACGGGCGCGATGAGGATGATCGCCAGCGGCAGCGACCAGCTCTCGTACTCTGCCGAGTGGACGAGGAAGACGAAGAGCACGCAGAGCGGGAAGACGAAGAGCGCCGTGTTGCCGGCGAGGCGAGCCTGATAGGCGAGGTCGGTCCACTCGATGCCGAAGCCGTCCGGGAGCTTCTGGGCCGCGAGCCGCTCCATCGTGTCGAGCGCCGTCCCTTCGCTCCCGCCCGGCGCGGCGTCGCCCTGCACCTCGGCGGCCGGGAACATGTTGTAGCGCACCACCCGGTCCGGGCCGCTCCGCCACTTGACGTCGAGTACCGAGCCGAGCGGCACCATCTGGCCGGCCGCGTTCCGCGTCTTCAGGCGTGCAATGTCGTCGTCCTCGGTGCGGAAGCCGCCCTCGGCCTGCGCCCGGACCTGGAACGTGCGGCCGAAGACGTTGAAGTCGTTCACGTAGGTGGAGCCGAGGTAGGTCTGCAGCGTGTCGAAGATCGAGGCCAGCGACACGCCCAGCTTCTCGGCCTTCACGCGGTCGATGTCGGCGTAGAGCTGCGGCGTCGAGGCGCGGAACGTCGTGAAGACGCTGGTGAGCGTCGGGTCGGTGCGCGCCGCCGCCACCAGCTCGTCGGTGCTCTCCTGGAGCGCGCGGCCGCCGCGCCCCGTGTGATCCTGCACCAGGAGCTTGAAGCCGCCTGCCGTCCCGAGCCCCTGCACCGGCGGCGGTGCGATGACGAAGAGCTGGGCCTCCTGGATCGCCGTCAGCCGCTGCTGCAGCGACGCTCGGATCTCCTCGGCCGTGGGGCCGTGCACGCGTTCCTCGAACGGCACCGGGCCGACGAAGATCGCACCCGCGTTCGAGCTGTTGGCGCGCGTCGCTCCGGAGAAACCGGCGAAGGCGACGGCGAAGCGTACGCCCGGCGTAGCGAGGATGATCTCGGAGGCGCGCCGCACGACCGCGTCGGTGCGCGAAAGCGACGCGCCGTCCGGGAGCTGGATCGCGACGATCAGATAGCCCTTGTCCTGCGCCGGGATGAACCCGGTCGGAATCGTCCTGAAGCCCACGCCGGCGAAAACGACCAGCACCGCATAGAGGGCGAGCCCGAGGACGCTTCGGCGCAGCAGCCAGCAGATGGCGTCCCCGTAGGTTTGCCCGAGCCATGCGAACGCGCGATTGAACGCGCTGAAGAAGCGCCCGAACACCCGCTGCCACAGCCGCTCGAACCAATCCGTCTCGCCGCCGCGCGGGCGCAGCAGCAGCGCGCAAAGCGCGGGCGAGAGGGTCAGCGAGTTGAACGCCGAGAGGAGCGTCGCGGCGGCGATCGTGAGCGCGAACTGCCGGTAGAACTGTCCGGCGATGCCGCCGAGGAACGCCGTCGGTACGAATACCGCGGTGAGACCAAAGGCGATGGCGATCACGGCACCGGTCACCTCGTCCATGGCGCGGATGGCAGCCTCGCGCGGGGCGAGGCCGGTGGCGATGTGCCGCTCCACGTTCTCGACGACGACGATCGCGTCGTCGACGACGATGCCGATCGCGAGCACGATCCCGAACAGCGACAGCATGTTGAGCGAGAACCCGAACACCGCCATGGCGGCGAACGTGCCGATGAGCGAGACCGGGATGGCGACGAGCGGGATCAGGCTCGCGCGCCAGTTCTGGAGGAAGACGAGGACGACCAGCACCACGAGTCCGACCGCTTCGTAGAGCGTGTGGATCACGGCCTCGATCGACTGGCGGACGAAGATCGTCGGGTTGTAGACGATGCGGTATTCGATCCCCTCGGGGAAGCTGCGCGCGAGCTGCGCCATCGTGTGCTCGATGGCGTCCGACGTCGCGAGCGCGTTCGAGCCCGGGCGCTGGGCGATCGCCATGGCCACCGCGGGCCGGTTGTCGAGGTAGCTGTTCACCGAGTAGTCGCGCGCGCCGAGCTCGATACGCGCCACGTCGCGCACGCGCGTGATGCGGCCGTCGTCGCCGCGCTTCACCACCACCTGCTCGAACTGCTCGGGCGTGAGCAACCGGCCGAGCGTGGTGATCGGGACCTGAAGCGCCACCGAATTCGGGAGCGGCGGCTGCCCGACCGCGCCCGAGGCGACCTGCACGTTCTGCTCACGCAACGCGGCGACGACGTCGCTCGCCGCGATGCTCCGGCTCGCCATCCGCTCCGGGTCGAGCCAGATGCGCATGCTGTACTCGCGCAGGCCGAACATGTTGACGTCGCCGACGCCGTCGATGCGCGCCAGCACGTCGCGCACCTGCGTGAGCCCGTAGTTGCCGATGTAGAGCTGATCGTACCGCCCCTCGGGTGCGATCAGGTGCACGACCATGAGCAGGTCGGGCGACGTCTTCACGGTGGTGATGCCGATCCGCCGTACGTCCTCGGGCAGGCGCGGCTCCGCGATCGATACGCGGTTCTGGACCAGCACCTGCGCCTTGTCGAGATCCGTCCCCAGACGGAACGTGATCGTGAGCGTCATCGCACCGTCGGTGGTGCTCTGCGAGGACATGTAGAGCATGTCCTCGACGCCGTTCACCTCCTGCTCGATCGGGGTTGCGACGGTGGCGGCGATCACCTCGGGCGGCGCGCCCGGATAGGACGCGCGCACGACGATGGTCGGCGGCACGACCTCGGGATACTGCGCGGCCGGCAGCGAGCCGTAGGCGATCCCGCCCACGATCACGGTCACGATCGAGAGGACGGCGGCGAAGATCGGCCGATCGATGAAGAAGTGCGAAAACCGCATGCTCAGCCGCCGCCGCCCGTGGCGGGCGCGGCCGTGGGAGGCGTCTCGAGGGCGCGCTCCTCGGGCGCCAGCTCGAGGCCGAGTCGCACGCGCTGGAGCCCGGCGACGACAACGCGATCGTCGGGGCCGACACCCTCGCGGATGATGCGCAGGCCGTCATGCGGGGGGCCCAGCGTGACGCGGCGATACTGCGCGCGGTTCTGCGCGTCGACCACCCACACGAATTTCTGATCGAGGTCGGTTGCGATCGCATCGTCTGGGAGCAGCACCACCTGGTGATTTCCACTGCCCGGGAGGCGCAGCCGCACGAACAACCCCGGGCTCAACAGGAGATCGGTGTTCGGAAGCACGGCGCGGCCGATGATGGTGCCGGTGCCGAGGTCGAGCTGGTTGTCGACGAAGTCCATCCAGCCCTTGTGCGGGAACCCGGTCTCGTCGGCGAGGGCGACCTCGACGGGATTGTTGTACTCGCGGGAGCTCCGCCGCTCACCGCTCTGGGCCAGACGCACGTACTTCAAGTAGGCCCGCTCGTCCGCGTCGAAGTAGACGTTGATGGGATCGAGCGAGACGACCGTGGTGAGGAGCGTCGCGTCCTGGGGCCCGCTCGTGACGAGGTTCCCCTCGTCGACGAGGTGCCGTCCCGCCCGTCCGGCGATCGGCGACACCACGCGCGTGAACTCGACGTTCAGCGCGGCCACGTCGACGGCGGCCTCCGCCGATGCGAGCGAGGCCTCGGCCTGGTGGAGCGCCGAGCCCCGTCGCTCCGCTTCCTCTGCCGAGATCGCGCGCGGCGCGAGCAGCCGCTCCGCGCGCGCCGAGTCGCTTCTCGCCTGGGCGAGCCGCGACTCCGCAACCCCGACGTCGGCCTGCGCCTCGCGGAGCACGCCCTCGTACGGCCGCGGATCGATCACGAAGAGCAGGTCGCCCTCCTTCACCATCGCGCCGTCGGCGAAGTTGATCGACTGCAGGTACCCGCTGACGCGCGGGCGGATCTCCACCGACTCGAGCGCGCGGAGCCGTCCCGTGTACTCGTCCCACTCGACGATCTCGCGCACGATCGGGCGGGCGACGGTCACTTTGGGCGGCGGCGGTGCGGCGGCCTCGCGCGAGCGTCCGCAGGCGACGGCGAGCAGCACGAGCGCGACGGCTCCCCGGCGGAGAAGGTGCGTCACGAGCCGGAGCGTATCCTAGGCCCGGAGGTGTGTCTCGTACGGCCGGTCGGGATCAGCCTTGCGTGATCTCCCTCGGCGAGGCAGACGGGCCCGTTCGACGTGGAGCGCGACCCGCACCCGGATCAACGCTCGCGCGCCATGATCGCGCGCTCCTCGGCGTTCATCTTCTCGCGGATCCGGGAGCCCTTGCCGACGTGACGGTACGCGCCCCCCTCCGAGAAGTACTCCTCGTAGGGCTCGGCCGAGACGTACGCGGCGGGCTTGCGATCACCGATCTTCACGCCGAGCACCTGCTCGACCAGGTCGACGTCGTACATGCGGACGGCGTCGTAGTCGGTGAGGAGCGTGCACACCTCGACGCAGATGTAGCAGCCGATGCACTCCTGGAAGCGGTCCTGCACCGGCTGCACGCCGCGGCCGGGCATCGTCCCCGGTCGCAGGTACTCGATACACTGCACCGGACAGAACTCCGGGCATTTGCCGCACGGGAAGCAGAGGTTCACGTCCATGAACGCGACCTCGCGCGGCCGCTTCACCTTTTCCGTGAACTCGTCGGGGATGTCGGCGACGCGATCTTCCTTCAGGCGCCGCCGGATGACGTCGATCGCGGCCATGCCTACCTCCTCACTGGAACGGGAACACGCGCTTCCACTCGGTCTTCATGTCGACGACCGTCCAGCCCTTCTCCTGCGCCCCGACGAGGGCCTTGTCGAGCTGGCCGAAGGGCGACGGCCCTTGCGCAGTGCGATCGAGACCGACTATGAAGCGTCCTCCCCGCAACAAGGAGGAACCGATGACTACCGCATGGAAGCTGATGACGAGCGCCGCCGTTCTCCTGACGATGGCCGGCTGCTCGACGAGCAAGGGTCCCGAGCCGCTCCCCGCCACCGCGACGACGTCCATGCAGAAGGGCGACGATTCCGTCACTCGTTCCGAGACGGTCACGGTGCAGGCGAAGGTCGTCGCGATCAACCAGAAGACGCGCATGGTGACGCTGCGCGGACCCGAGGGGAACGAGGTCGAGTTCAGGGTCGACGACGCGGTGAAAAACCTGCCGCAGGTGCACAAGGGCGACATCGTGACCGCCGTCTACAAGAGTGCCCTCGCCTTCAAGCTCTACAAGCCGGGCAAGGCGAAGCCGGGCGTCGAGACGGCCCAGGGGATAGAGACCGCCGCGCCGGGATCGATGCCGGCGGCGGCGGGCGCCCAGGCGATCGAGATCACGGCCACCGTGACCAAGGTCGATCGCGCGAAGGGTGAGGTGACGCTGAAGGGCCCGAAGGGCAAGCTCGTCACGGTGAAGGCACAGGATCCGTCGAACCTCGACAAGGTGAAGAAGGGCGACCTCATCAAGGTTACGTACACCGAGGCGGTCGCGATCGCGGTCGACAAGAACTAGCGCTCGCCCGAGCACCGCGCGACGACATCGTCACGATCGTCGGCGACGTGCCGGCATCCGCGACGTGTCGCGGGGGAATCCGGCGTCTTCGCCGCGGCACCTTGTGCTTTGCGAGAAGACGGCACTATCCTGAGCAGGCATCGAAATCGTCGGCAGAGCAAGGGAGACCTCATGAATCAGCGACGCACGATGGCACCGCTCCTCGGTCTGCTTCTGCTGCTCGGCGCCCCGGTCCTGGCCGCGACCGAGACCGAGGCCCCGCCACCCGATTCGGCGCAGGCAGCTCCGAAGTTCACCACCGACCAGCTGGAGCAGATGGTGGCGCCGATCGCGCTCTATTCCGACGCGCTCCTGATGCAGGTGATGATCGCCTCGACGTATCCGCTCGAGATCGTCGAAGCGGACCGCTGGCGCCGCAAGAACGCGAGCCTGAAGGGGGACGCGCTCGACAAGGCGCTCGAGGAGCAGGACTGGGATCCCAGCATCAAGGGCCTCACGAGCTTTCCCGATCTCCTGAAGCGGATGTCGGACAACCTCGACTGGACGAAGGACCTGGGTGACGCCTTTCTCGCGCAGAAGGACGACGTCCTGGCCGCCATCCAGACGATGCGCGCCAAGGCGGCGGCCGCCGGCAACCTCGAGTCGAACAAGGAGCAGACGGTCACGAAAGAGGTCGTGAACAACAAGGAGACGTACGTCATCCAGCCCGCGGATCCGCAGATCGTCTACGTGCCGCAGTACGCGTCGAGCGCGGTCTACGGACCCACCTACGCGCCGCCGGCGCCGTACTACCCCAGCGTGTGGGGCTACCCGCCGGGCTACATCGCGGGTGCGAGCCTGCTTTCGTTCGGCGTCGGCGTCGGTGTGGGCGCGCTCATCTCGAACGGCTGCAACTGGGGCAGCCACGACGTCTACGTGCACAACTACAACGGCGGCGGGGGCGGGGGCGGGAAGAACAACAACAACATCAACATCGACAACAGCAAGAACTTCAACGGCGGCAACCGTCAGAACAATCGCAAGTGGGAGCACAATCCGGAGCACCGCCGCAACGTCGGCTACCGCGATCAGCGCACCCAGCAGAAGTTCCAGGGGCGGGATCCTTCTGCAACACGCGATCGCCAGATCCGCGACCAGGCGCGCGGCTACGGAGATCGCGGGAACCAGGGCCTTGGCGGCCAGGGGAACCGACCCGGCGGAGGCGGAGGCAATCGACCGGGCGGCGGTGAGATCGGCGGCGGGAATCGGCCGGGAGGAGGCAATCGTCCCGGCGGCGGCGGCCGACCGGGTGGCGGCGAGATCGGCGGTGGAAACAGGCCGGGCGGCGCCGGGGGCGGTCGTCCGCAGACGCGTCCCGCCGGCACCGACGCGTTCGGCGGCTACGGGAACGGCCGCTCAGCGCAACGTGACAGCCAGCGCGGAGCGGCGAGCCGCGGCGGGCAGAGCTGGGCGGGAGGAGGCGGCGGCGGGGGCCGCGGCAGCTACGGCGGCGGCGGTGGACGCGGTGGTGGCGGCCACGGTGGCGGCGGCGGTCGTGGCGGCGGCGGTGGTCGTGGCGGCGGCGGCGGTCGTGGCGGCGGCGGCGGACGGCGGCGCTAAGGAGGACGGGACGATGCGATCACACCTCGTTTGCTCGCTCGCGGCTGCTCTTGCCTTCGCGATCCTCGCGGGGGCTGCCGACACCACCCAGAAGACGTTCGCCACGCCGGCGGAGGCGGTTCGCGCGCTCGCCGATGCGACCGGCCGAAACGACAAGGCGGCGCTGCTGGCGATCCTCGGCCCGGGGTCCGAAGACATCATCTCGTCCGGCGATCCCGTCGAGGACCGCGCGGCGAATGCGCGCTTCTCGTCGGCTGCCAAAGCACGAACGCAACTCGAGACCCTGCCGTCCGGCGCCGTCATCGCGCACGTCGGCAAGGACGCCTGGCCGCTCCCCATCCCGATCGTGAAGGACGGCGACAAGTGGCGCTTCGACGCGACCGCGGGGCGCGAGGAGCTACTCAACCGTCGCATCGGCCGCAACGAGCTGAGCGCCATCAACGTCTGCCGCGTCTACGTCGATGCCCAGCACGAGCACGCCGCCCGCGAGCGCGTCTACGCGCAGAAGCTCAGCAGCGAGCCCGGCAAGCACGACGGCCTATACTGGGAGGATCCGACCGGCAAGAACCCGAGCCCACTCGGGCCGCTCATCGCCGACGCCACGGCCGAGGGTTACGCGAAGCCTGGAGCCAACGCGGAGCCGCAGCCGTATCACGGCTACCTCTACCGGATCATCACCGAGCAGGGCCCGAACGCGCCGGGCGGGGCCCGCAAGTACATCCAGGACGGCGATATGAGCCGCGGCTTCGCCCTCATCGCCTACCCCGCCAACTACGGGGCGAGCGGCATCATGACCTTCATGGTCGGACCGCAGGGCATCGTCTATCAGAAGAACCTGGGCGACAAGACGGCGGACCTCGCGAAGGCCGTCACCGCGTGGGATCCAGACGACTCCTGGACGCCGGTCACGGACTGAGGCGACCCGCCCGTGGAGACCCCTGTCTGGACGCAGAACGTCGTGGAGCAGCTGACGACGTTCGGCTTGAAGCTCCTGGGCGCGATCGCCGTCTGGATCATCGGACGGCGCCTGATCAAGCTCGCGGTCGGCCTCGCCGAGCGGGGGGCACGACGCCAGTCGATGGACGAGACGCTCGTCGGCTATCTCGGCTCGGGCCTGGCGATCCTGCTCGACGTCGTTCTCGTCGTCGCGATTCTCGGCTTCTTCGGCGTCGAGACGACGTCCTTCGCGGCGCTGCTCGCGGGCGCCGGGCTCGCGATCGGCACGGCCTGGGGCGGCATCCTCGCGAACTTCGCCGCGGGCGTCTTCCTCGTCGGCCTGCGACCCTTTCGCACGGGCGACTTCGTCACGGTGGGCGGCGTGACCGGCACGGTGCACGAGATCGGCCTCCTCGCGACCGCCATCAACACGCCGGACAACGTCCGCACGATCGTCGGCAACAGCAAGATCCTGTCCGACACGATCCAGAACTTCTCGACCAACCCCTACCGTCGGGTCGATCTGGTGGCGCAGCTCCATCACACCGTCGATCCCGGCGCCGCGATCCAGCTCCTGCGCGCGCGCATCCCGCGCATTCCCAACGTGGCGACCGACCCCGCCCCCCAGCTCGAGATCCTGCAGTTCACGGCGGCCGGGCCGCAGCTCGCCGTGCGCCCGTTCTGCCACACCGACCACTACTGGCAGGTGTACTTCGACACCAATCGCGTGATCCGCGAGGCCTTCGCGGGCGCAGGCTATCCGGCGCCCGAGCAGCTCGTGCTGGTCCGCAGCGGAACGTGAGCATGGCGCGCACTCCGTGCGCCGCCAAAGCGCGCTGCACCGGCGGACTGCTCGCGTCGGTTCTGGTCGTGGCCGCGTGCACACCGCCAATCCAGGTACACCGCGTCGGCATGCGGGCCGCGCTCACGCAGGCGCAGAGCAACGTCCTCACGTCGGGCACGCTCAGCCGCCGCAGCCGGAACCTCCTCTACGATCGTGACCTCGTCAGCCGTTACAAGCAGGACCCCGTCGGCGCGCTCGCCGTCCTGCACGCCGATCTCCTCGCCGGGCGCATCCACCGCGACAACGCCGTGCTCGTCGGCGAGATCGCCTTCGATCACGCCACGCACGGCGGAGGGAGCCCCTACTACCTCGCGTCGGCGCTGTATGCGTGGCAGTTCCTCTTCCCTCCCGATCCCAAGCAGCGGCCCGATCGCTTCACTCCGCGCACGCGGATGGCCTGCGATCTGTACAACCGCAGCATCACCCAAGGCCTCATGCGCGGCCAAAACGTCGCCCTCGAGGACGGCGCGTATCCCCTGCCCTTCGGCACGCTCGACGTGACCGTCGACCAGGCGACGCTGCAGTGGAGCGGCCACCAGCTCTACGACTTCTATCCGGTGGCCGATCTCGAGGTGAAGGGCTTCGACACGTACTACCGCTGGCCGGGGATCGGCGCGCCGCTCGCCGCCCACGTCGTTCCGGACGAGCGCGACGCCGACATCCTCGCGCGCCGCGCGCGCGTTCCGGTGACGGCGGTGTTGCGGCCCGTGAACCTCTCGCCCTTCCCGCCCGACGGGAACGTGCGCGCCACGATCGAAGCGTATCCCGGCTACGGCGACGAGACGATCGAGGTGAGCGGCGAGGAGGTGCCCCTCGAGGCCGAGCCGACCGCGACGTTCGGCCTGACGCTCGCGGAAACGTCCCTCTGGAAGCGCGAATTTGCCGGCTTCCTCCAGGGCATGGGCGTGGTCGAAGAACGGGCGCGGCTCGTCGCGACGCGTCCGTATCGCCCCGGTCTCATTCCGGTCGTCTTCGTCCACGGGACGGGATCGAGCGCGATGCGATGGGCGCAGATGTACAACGAGCTCGACAACGACCCCCGCATCCACGACCACTACCAGTTCTGGTTCTTCTCCTACGAGACCGGCAACCCGATCATCTACTCCGCGATGCTGCTCCGCGAATCGCTGCAGAACGCGGTCAAGAAGCTCGACCCCGAGGGTCGCGATCCCGCCTTGCGCGACATGGTCGTCATCGGCCACAGCCAGGGCGGCTTGCTCACCAAGGCCATGGTCGTCGACCCCGGGGACGCGTTCTGGCGCAACATAAGCAAGAAGCCCATCGACGAGCTCAACGTCAGCGCGGACATGCGCGAGCTCCTGCGGCGCGTCGCGTTCTTCCAGGCGCTGCCGTTCGTCCGCACGGTCGTCTTCATCTCGACGCCGCACCGGGGCAGCTACGTCGCAGGAAGCTGGCTCGCGCACCAGCTCGCGCGGCTCATCAGCGCGCCTCTCGACGTGACGCGCGTCGTGACCGAGGTGACGACGCTCAACAAGGATGCGGTCGCAGTCGAAGGGCTGCGCGGCGCCCCGACGGCCGTGGACAACATGACGCCGGGGAACCCCTTCGTGAAGACGCTCTCGCAGCTCCCGATCGTGCCCGACGTCACGGCCCACTCGATCATCTCCGTCGACGCCGAAGGGCCGCCGGAAGGAAAAAATGACGGCGTCGTCGAGTACGACAGCGCCCACATCGACGGCGTCGAGTCGGAGCTCGTCGTACGGTCGCCGCACTCCTGCCAGTCGAACCCGAACACGATCGGCGAGGTCGAGCGCATCCTCGACGAGCACCTCGACAACTACCTGGCCAGGACGAAGAGCCGGGCCGTCGAGCCCGCTCCGCGGACGGGCGGCCGTGCGCGCCCCGGTCGCCACGACACCCCGGTCGGGGCACCGTCTCCGTCGTAGCTCCCTGGGGCGGGCCGTCGGATCTGCCTTGCGTCAGCGCGTCCGGTTGCGCGAATATCGGCCGGGCTCGCAGCAACAGAAGGGGGACGCATGGCCCAGACGGCACAGGTTCGGAAGATCGAGGTCGCGGAGAACGAGGCGCAACGCATCTTCAACCTGCAGCGTGCGGCGTACCTCCGGCACCCGTATCCCAGCTACGAGGAGCGCTGGGAGAGCCTGCTGAAGCTCGAGCGGATCCTGGTCGACAACGCCACGTCGATCGCAGAGGCGATCAACGCCGACTTCGGGCACCGCGCCTACGAAGAGTCGATGATGGCGGAGCTCTTCACGAGCGTCGACGGCATCCGGGACGCCCGCAAGCGACTCGGGAAGTGGATGCGCCCGCAGCGCCGGCACGTGTCGGTCCTGTTCGCGACCGGACGCAACCGGATCATCCCGCAGCCGAAGGGCGTCGTCGGCGTCGTGTCGCCGTGGAACTACCCGCTCTTCCTCACCGCGGGGCCGCTGACGTCGATTCTCGCCGCCGGCAACCGCGCCATGGTGAAGATGGCGACCAACTCGCAGCACCTCTGCCGCCTCCTCGCCGACAAGTGCCGCGCCGTCTTCCCGGAAGACACGCTCGCGATCCTGCCGGGCGTGCGCGCCCAGGACTTCTCGACCCTGCCCTACGACCACATGATCTTCACGGGCTCGGCCGACGCCGGCCGCACGGTCATGCGCTCGGCAGCCGAGAACCTGACGCCGGTCACGCTCGAGCTCGGCGGCAAGTCGCCGACCGTCATCTGCGACGACTTCAACGTCGACGAGGCGGCGTCGCGCATCCTGTACGCCAAGTTCCTGAACGCCGGGCAGACGTGCCTCGCACCCGACTATCTCCTCGTCCCCGAGGCGAAGCGCGACGCGTTCGTCGCGGCCGCCAAGCGCATCATGCCGGAGCGGTACCCCGATCCGAACCAGCCGAGCTACACGTCCGTGATCGACGACAAATCCTACAAGCGCCTGCGCGCGACGCTCGAGGACGCGCGGCAGAAGGGTGCGCAGGTCATCTCGCTCGTCCCCGGGGCGACGTTCAACGACCAGCTCCGCAAGATTCCGCCGCACATGGTCCTCGACGTCACCGACGACATGGTGATCATGCAGGAGGAGATCTTCGGGCCGCTGCTGCCGGTGAAGACCTACCGGACCCTCGACGAGGTCGTCTCGTACGTGAATGGCAAGGACCGGCCGCTCGGCTTCTACGTGTTCACGAACGACAAGGCGACCGAAGAGAAGCTCGTGTACGCGACCATCTCGGGCGGCGTCACCGTGAACAACTGCATGCTGCACGTGGCGCAGCACGACATGCCGTTCGGCGGCATCGGCTCGAGCGGCATGGGCCACTACCACGGCTACGAGGGCTTCCTCGAGTTCAGCAAGCTCCGCCCCGTGTTCACGAACCCGAGGCTCTCGCTCCTGCACATGTTCTATCCGCCGTACACCAAGCGGACGCGCCGGCTCCTCGACATCTTGATCAAATATAAGAGGTAGGGGTTCCGGCCCGAGCCAAGGCTCGGGCGGGGCCGAGAGTGTAGCGGGGCTGGGCCGCGGGGTGACGTGTGCGCCGGCGGCGCCTTTGGCGCGCCGGCCTTGCGCGGCGAGGCGCATCCGAAGGGCCGGCGAGGGCGTAGGGATGGCGAGGAGACGACGATGCGCCATCTCACTACCGCGTTCGTCCTTGGTCTGACGCTCTCGGCCGCCGCCGCGGGGGCGGCGACGCCCGGGCCGGTGTGCCGCAGCGCGTGCGCGCCGCGCATCGCGGAGCAGTGCCAGGGGCTGCCGCGGGGGCGGGAGCTGCGGCGCTGCCGGCGACCGCTCATTCGCGCCTGTAAGGCGTCGACGCCGGAGGTGGCGTGCCCCACGACCAGCGATCTCCGAGAGGAGCTGAACGATCGGCTCCTGCGGATCTCGTCGAACCGCACGCTGCTCCTGTGCGCCGACGGCGGCTTCCTCCTCTCCCAAGATCCGACCGGCCCCCTCCCTGCGCCCTTCCTGCGACGCTTCACGGGAACGTGGGACGTCACGATCGCCGAACGGCGCGCGCTCGCGATCGCGCTCGACCTGGCGGCGAACCCGTTCACCACGTTCGAGGCCGCGCGCGACGGAGCGGGCGGTTTCATCCTCGACGGCACGCCGGCGCCGGCGAGTGATGGCGCGGCCGAGTGCGCCGCGCGTAGCGAGCCTCCGCCTCCCCCGACCACGATCATCCCCCCACCCCCCGACCCGAACGACCCCGAGCGCGTGCTGGCGGTGACGCTCGCCCTCGCCGATCGCCTCGTCATCCGCCACTTCGAGAACGCCGCGGGCATCGAGATCGAGAAGCAGCTCGCCTTCTGCAGCTCGGGCTTGCTCCAGGTGACGACCCTCGTGCGTCTCGCCAACAACGCGATCGATGCGAGCTCCGACCGCGGGACGTGGTCGCTGGACCCTGCCGGCGCGGTGCTGTCCCTCGCGCTGGGCGACGACAGCGCCGACACCGGCTCGATCGAGGTGGCCTTGCAGGACGGCCACGTCGCCATCGGAGGTGAGGTCGTGGAGCTCCTCGACCAGCGCGGCTTCTGCGACGACGCCGCCCTGCAGGGGCAGCTCACCGCCGCCGTCACCGGCAGCGCGTATCTCTTCCGCCTGCGCCCCGGGAGCACGTTCCGGTCGACCCTCGCCCTGTGCGACTCCGGACGCTACACGTTCCACAACATCGGGGTGAACGAGCGCGGCCGCTGGTTCGTCGAGGTCCGGGACGGCGCCGCGGAGCTGCAGCTGGTCGACGACACCGGCGACGTCCGCCGTTTCGCGATGGCCGAAGGCGACGACGGCGTCGTGCGCGTCGACGGCGATCGACCCCTCACCGATCCGTCCGACACCCTCGCCGCGCAGTGCTCGTAGCGCGCCGCGGTTTGCCGTCCGGCGCGGCTCGTGCCAGAGGCTCTGATCCCGATGTCGGCAGGGCCCTCCGGTACGAAGCAGGTCGTGGTGTTCGCGCACGCCGGCCTGCTCCTGGGTCTCGCGCTGTTCACCGCGATCGTCGCCTACCAGGGGGTCCGCGACGTCACCCGGACGCTCGCCGTCGCAGGCGTGGGGCTCCTCTGGGTCGCGCTGTTCCACACCGTGCCCCTGCTCGCGAGCGCCCTCGGCTGGTACACGTTGTTCGACGAGGAGCGGCGCCCGCGCTTCCGCACCTTCCTCCGGGCGCGCTGGATCGCCGAGTCGATCAACCAGCTCCTGCCGGCGCTGCACGTGGGCGGCAACCTCGTCCGCGCGCAGCTCCTCGCGCGCGCCGGCGTTCCGGGAACGCTCGCGGGCGCCAGCGTCGTCGTCGACATCACGCTGCACTTGATGGGGCAGATCCTGTTCACGCTGCTCGGCCTCTCCCTGCTCCTCGCCCACGTGGGCGGCGAGCGCCTGGCGGGCCCGGCGATCGCTGGCATTGCGGCGACGGCCGCGGTGGCCGCCGGGTTCTACGCGCTGCAGCGCCGCGGCCTGTTCGGCGCGCTCGCGCGCGCGATCGCCCGCTTCGTCCGGTCGCCCGACTGGGCGCAGCTGTCCTCGAGTGCCGAGGCCATGGATGTCTCGATCAGGAACCTGTATGCGGAGCGCCGTCGTCTCGCCGTCTCGAGCGTCTGGCACGTCCTCAGCTGGCTGCTCGGCGCAGGCGAGATCTGGCTCGCCATGCACTTCCTCGGCCATCCCGTCGACCTCACGACGGCGCTCGTCATCGAGAGCCTGGGCGAAGCGGTGCGAACGGCGGCCTTCCCCGTCCCCGGCGCGCTGGGCGTGCAGGAGGGCGGCTTCCTCCTGCTCGGCAGGGTGTTCGGGTTCGCACCCGACCTGTCGATCGCGCTCTCGCTCTCCAAGCGCGTCCGCGAGCTGATCCTCGGCATCCCGGGTCTCGTCGTCTGGCAGCTCGAGACCGCCTCCGCGGCCCTCGCCGCCCGCGACGGCGCCGCGCGCGGACGGACTCCATGACGAGCGCATGGCCGCAGCTCGTCCTGCGAGGCGCCCGCATCTTCGACGGGGCGGCTCGCCTCGTACGTCTCGACCCGGAGAGCCTGCTCGCGGGGGCACGCCGGCGCACCAAACTCGACGACTTCGGCGATCCGTCGTTCCGCGATCCGCTGCGCCGCCTGATGCAGTCGATCGAAGAGGAGTCGCGCCTGAGCATCGTGGGCCGCATCGCGGCGCGCCACGATCTGACCGGCATGCTCGTGAACCGGCTCTTGATGGAGCGCGATCGGCGCCAGAACCCCGCCATCGCCGACGAGCAGATCCGGCGACCGCTCTTCATCCTGGGCCTCCCGCGCAGCGGGTCGACGTTCCTCCACGGCCTGCTGGCGCAGGATCCCGCGAACCGGGTACCGCGTCACTGGGAGCTGCGCAGCCCGTCGCCACCGCCCGACCGCGCCACCTACGACACCGATCCGCGCATCGAGCGAGCGGCGCGCGACATCCGCTGGTTCTTGCGCCTCGCACCGCGCTTCAAGACGATCCATCCGGTCGGGGCCCAGCTGCCGGAAGAGTGCGTCGTCATCCTCAGCCATTCGTTCCTGAGCTTTCAGTTCTCGTCGACCTGGTTCGTGCCGTCGTACCAGTCGTGGCTCGACCGGCAGGACCTGCGCCCGGCGTACCGCTACCACCGGCAGTTCCTGCAGAACCTGCAATGGCGCTGCTCCGGCGAGCGCTGGGTGCTGAAGGCGCCGCCGCATCTGCCGGGACTCCGCGCGCTCTGCGCGACGTACCCGGACGCGAACATGGTCGTGACCCACCGCGATCCGCTGGAAGTGGTGGCGTCGGTCACGAGCCTCCACGTGGTCCTGCGGCAGACGTTCAGCGCCTTCGTCGACCCGGTGAAGGTAGGCGACGAGGTGACGAAGCTCCTCGCCGACGACATCCGGCGCGGCTTCGAAGCGCGCGACGAGGGCTGCGCGCCGCCGGAGCGCTTCGTCGACGTGCAGTACGCGGACCTGGTGCGCGACCCGATGGGAATCGTGCGGCGGATCTACCGTCACTTCGATCTCCCGCTCTCCGCCGAGGCGGAGCAGGCGATGCAGCGCCATCTCGGCCGCAACCGCAAGGACGCCGAGGGCCCGCACGTCTACTCGCTCGCGGAGTTCGGGCTCGACGAGCGGGTCGAGCGCGAGCGCTATCGCGCCTACTGGGACCGCTGGGGCGTGCCGGCGCCGGCGTGAACGCCGCGCTAGACGTGGATCTCGGCGAACAGGCCGAAGTGGTCGCTCGCAAACACGTCGCCGGTCGGATCGTCGAACACGAGCCGCGCCGAGGCGATGGCGCCGCGCCCCCGACCGTCCGGCGCACCGACGAAGATGTAGTCGAGCCGCCCGTCGGGCCCCGGATCGAGCGTCGCGAAGCGATTGCGGTTGTCCCAGGTGTGACCGTCTCCAGCCGGACCACCGATCTCCCAGGCGTCCTGGAAGTAGGTCCGCCGCCCGTCGAGGGGTGAGAGACCCCGCAGGTAGCGGATCTCGGCGGAGTCGGGGTGCGCGTTGAAGTCGCCCATGACGATCACCGGAAGGTGCGCTTCGGCCGCCAGATCGCGGGCGAAGCCGTCGACCACCTGCACTTGGCGCTCCCTCACCCACCCGTGATCGGCCTCGCAGTCGAGGTGCGTCGTGAGGACCGGCAGGACGCCGTCGGGGCTCTGGATGAGCACCCCGAGGACCGTCCGTGGCTCGCCGCCCTCCCGGCCGGGCAGACGCCGCACCTCGCTCCGCAGGATCGGCCAGCGCGAGGCGATGAGGTTGCCGAAGCCGACTCGGGTGTGGTCCTGCGGGACGACCATCACCCCATCGTCGCCCCAGCTGAAGGCCGGGCCGAACGCGCGCGCGTACCACCCGATGCCATCCAGGAGGAGCACCCCCTGGTCGAAGCCGTCGCGGCGCAGGACGACCTCCTGGAAGGCCGCGACGTCCGGGCGAAGGTCCGCCACACCCCGCCGAACGATCGCCATACGCGTATCCAGGGGCTCGGATACGTTCCAGCAGTTCAGCGTCAGCACCCGCAACATGCAGCCGGATCTCCCCGTCTCAGGACGGCCGAGGTATGTACACAGAGGGAGCGCCACGAACAACCATCCGGGCCCGGCGGCGCCCGCCCTTCATTGACCTTTCATGCAGCGTTCGACACGGCGCCCTTGTACGCGCATAAGGGGAACCTGTCGGCCACTGGGCGGTTGTTCGGACCGCCGCGAGCCGCCACGATGAATCGACAGAGGCAGAAAGCGCCATGGCTGCGCCCCCTGGTTGGGCTCGTGGTCGTCCTCGCCATGGCGGGGTGCGCTCGCTCGTCCGGCAGCCTCGCGCGCAACTCGATCGACTCCGGAACGGAGGACGTCGTCGAGGAGGACTACGATCCGTGGCAGCCGTTCAACGAGGCGATGTTCGACTTCAACCACGACGTCCTGGACCGCTGGATCGTGAAGCCGCTCGCCACCGGATGGGCAACGGTCACGCCTCCGATCGCCCGGCGCAGCGTCGCCCGCATTCTCGACAACATCGACATGCCGCGCCGCTTCGTGAACAACCTGTTCCAGGCGCGTCCTCTGGGCGCCGGGCGCGAGCTGGCGCGCTTCTTCGTGAACACCACCATCGGAGTCGGGGGCATCATGGACATCGCCTCCGAGTTCCATCTCGATCCCAGCGAGGCGGACGCGGGAGAAACGCTCGCGCTCCTCGGCGCCGGCCCCGGCCCCTTTCTCGTGCTCCCGACCCTCCCGCCCACGACGGTGCGCGACGCAATCGGCCGCGGGATCGATTCCCTCCTCGATCCGCTGTCGTACCTGGTGTCGACCCCATTCTTCGTCGGCCTCACCCGCTCGATCGTGTCGGCCGTGAACGAGCGCTCCCTCAACATGCAGCTGTACGACAACGTCGAGGAAAGCGTGATCGACCTCTACAGTGCGGCCCGTAACGGCTATCTGCAGCGCCGGCGTCGGGCGATCGAGCGAGCCATGGCCGATCGTGACAAAGAGTGGATGTGGGCGGCGCACGACGAAGCCCCGCACACGGCGCAGGCCGCGAATGAGGTGGTCACCGTGACGGTGGAGGATCCGACGTGACGACCTCCGTGCGACCCCTGGTCGTCCACGACCGCGTGCGACCCGAGCTGCGCGCGGTGTCCTCGGCCGTCGTCCTGCGCGAGCTGCGCCGGAGCTACGGTGAGCGCGAGGTCGTCCGCGGGGTGTCCCTCGAGATCGGCGAGGCCCAGATCTTCGGCCTTCTCGGGCCGAACGGTGCCGGCAAGACGACGCTCCTCTCCATGATCTCGACCCGCCTGCGTCCCACCAGCGGCGACGCGTGGGTGCACGGGAAACACGTCGTGAACGACGTGCACGCCGTGCGCCGTCTGGTGAACGTGGCCCCGCAGGAGGAGGCGCACTACCCGACCCTCACCGCCGAGGAGAACCTGCACTTCTTCGCCGAGCTGTACGGCGTGCGGCGCTGGGAGCGGCGGCAGCGCGTCGCCGCGGCGCTCGAGGCGGTGGGCCTCACCGCCCGCAAGGACGATCGCGTCGGCACCTTCTCCGGCGGGATGCGGCGGCGGCTCAACCTCGGCTGCGCGCTCGTGAACGGTCCAAAGCTCGTCCTGCTCGACGAGCCGACGGCCGGCGTCGACCCGCAGTCGCGCGCGCACATCTTCGACGCCGTGCGCGCGCTGCGCGCCCAGGGCACGACCATTCTCTACACGACGCACTACCTCGAAGAGGCCGAAGATCTCTGCGACCACATCGCGATCATGGACGAGGGCCTCGTGGTGGCCTGCGGCACGCTCCCGCAGCTCCTCGCGCTGTCGCACGCGAACGAGGTGATCGAGCTGCGCCTCTACCAGCCGCCGGAAACGCTGGCTCCGTTCGAGACGATCGAGGGCGTACAGAAGGTCGAATCGATCGGCAACGAGCTCCGTGTCTTCACGACGCGCGCGCAGCTCGCGTTGCCCCGTATCTACCGGACCCTCGCCTCACTCGGGATCGGGATCGTCCGCACCCGTCTCTCGCCGGTGACCCTGGACGACGTGTTCCTCGAGCTGACGGGCAAGGAGCTGCGTGACTGATGGTGCGCGCGGCGGCGCCGATCGTCGCGATGGCGCTCTCGATCCTGACGGCCACGCGGCCGGCGTCCGGCGCCGAGGCCTTGGGACCGCTCGCCCTGACGCGCGACGTCCTCAGCCGCAGCAACGCGATCGTCCGCGGTCCCGGGGACCGCAAACAGAAGCTCGCCGAGTTGAGCGATCTCATGCGCGGCTTTCTCGACACCGACGCGCTCGCGCACTTGGCCGCAGACAAGCACCTTCAGGGCCGGAGCCCGGCCGAAGTGGACGAGTTCCTGCGGCTCTTCCACGAGTTCTTCGTCCGCACGTACGTGCAGCGCCTGCTTCTCTTCGACGCGCCCGACTTCGAGTTCGGCGACGAGACGGTGACGGACGACACGGCGACCGTGGCAACGAAGGTGGTCACGCCGGGCGATCGCTTCGCCGTCGACTACACCCTCAAGAAGACACCGTCCGGCTGGCGCGCGACCGACATCAAGGTGGAAGGCGTCAGCCTGGCAACGAACTTCCGCGCCCAGTTCGACAATGCAGTCGCGAAGGATTCGTTCGCGGGTCTCCTCGAACGCCTGCGCGCGAAAGTCGGTGCGCCCGGCCAGGGAGGATCCTGACCGCCATGTTCGCGGTCTTCCGCAACGACCTGCGCATCTTCCTGCGTGACCGCAGCGCGCTCGTCTTCTCGCTCCTGATGCCGGTCCTGGTGATCACCGTCATCGCCGGGAGCATCCTGCACGGCGACGAGGGCCCTCGCATCACCGTGCCGGTCGTGAACGAGGACGGCGGTCCGGTGGCGACCACCTTCTCGAAGCTCCTCGCCGACCATGCCGAGGTCCGGCAGGTGAGCCGCGCCGAAGCAGAGCACCTGGTGCGCGATACGCACGAGGCTGCGGCCGCGATCGTCTTTCCGGCGCAGCTGAGCAAGCGCTACCTGCAGGGCCACACGACCGAGATCGAGCTCCTCACCGATCCCGCGGCGGGCAGCGACGTGCAGGCCGTGAAGGTCCTGCTCCTCCTGATCGACAAGGAGGCCGCGTCGCTCGCTGATCCGTTCGCCGAGGACAAGATCACGATGCGCGAGCAGAACCTCACCGGCAACAGCCTCTCGATCAATGCCTTCGAGCAGCGCGTGCCGGGCTTCGCGCTGATGTTCGTGCTGCTGGCGGTCGTCTTCGGCACGTCGATGAGCATGCATGACGAGCGTGACTGGGGCACGCTCGCGCGCCTTCTGGTCGCGCCGAGCGGTTTCACGCGGCTCCTGCTGGGCAAGCTCGGGGCCCGCTTCGTGGTCGGCTTCGCCCAGATGCTCCTCCTCCTCGCCTGGGGCCACTGGATATACGGGGTTTCGCTCGGCTCCTCGCCGTCGGCGTTCCTGCTGCTGACCGCAGCGGCCGTGTTCGCGGTCGTCGCCGCGGGCATGCTCGTCGCAGGCCTCGCCCGATCGCGCGAGCAGACGTTGCCAATCGGTCTCTCGCTGGTGATGGCGCTCTCGGCGCTGGGCGGGCTGTGGTGGCCGCAGTCGATGCAGCCGCAATGGATGGATCGCGTCTCGCCGGCGCTCTTCACCACCTGGGCGATGCGCGGGCTCAACGACCTGATCCTGCGCCAGCGGGGACTCGACGACGTGCTGCAGCCGATCGTCGTGCTCGTCGCGTACGGGGCGGCGACGCTCGCGCTCGGGCTGCGCCTCTTCCGGGTTCGTCACAGCGCGCGCTGAGGCGATTTGGGGAGTCCAGCCGCGTCTTCCGACGTGACCTGATCGCCATGGTCTCGCCCTGTTGCTCGATGCCAGGGCAAAGTCGTGCAGGGTTGCGCTGTTCGCCATTCGGGAGGTGCTGTTGCGCGCTGCCGCAACGCCGCAAGGTACTGGAGCGCGCGAGGGACATCGTGGTACGGGCTCCGCATGATCCAGCGTGCGGCAGCTCCTGTGAAAACCTCTAGATTGGCAAGCCTTCTCGCCGTCTTCGCCGTCATGGCCGCGGCTCCCGCTGCGGCTCAGCCGAGCGCCAACCTCGGCGACTACGTCCTGTTCGGCAGGAGCAGCCTGAAGGTGCGCACCGCTACCATCGCCGGCGGCGACCTCGGCGTGAACGATGGCACTCTCACCAACGAGAAGACCGTAGTGGCGCCAGCTTCGGACATGACGGCCAACAAGGTGGTCGTGGAGTCGAAGGTCACCTGTGCGGAGATGTTCGCCAACACGGTGAAAGGTTCCTCGGCGCTCTGCAAGCAGGTGACGGGCGTTTCGGTCCCAGTCCCGCTCATCGCCAACGTTCCGGCCGCCTGCAACTATCCGAGCCGGTTCCCCGACTGCAATTCGTCGGCTCCGCTCAAAGTCGAGAAAGGCGCCACGCTGACGCTCCCGCCGGGGACCTACGGTTTTCTCACCGTCAACGGCGGGGGCAGCGGTCCCGCGGGGACGATCATCTTGAACGGTACGTACACCTTCTGCGGGGTGAAGCTGTCGCAAGAGGCACGGATGCTCTTCCAGGGTCCGTCCACGGTGAACGTCACGGATACCGTGAGCGTGGGCAACAACGTCACCATCGGACCCGACAGCGGCGCGGTCACCCCGCCGAGCCCGAGTGACATCCTTTGGTTCGTCAATGGCAAGAGCGTCAAGTTCTCGCGCCGCGACAAGGTGGCAGGCCTCGTCTGCGCGCCGAACGCCCTGTTGAAGGCGAATTCCGGCTCGACCCTCTCGGGCCAGTTCGTGGCGAAGGACATCAACCTTCGCGGCGTCACCGTCACCGGCACGACGCCGCCAAGCACGACGACCAGTACCAGCACCTCGACCTCGACCAGCACGAGCACCAGCACCTCGAGCTCGACGTCGACCTCGACCAGCACGACTACGACGCCGACCACCACGTCGACCTCGACGAGCCTGCCCGAGTGCATGACCGACGCCGACTGCAACAACGGCTCGCCCGACGGCGCCTTCATCTGCGTCGACGGCCATTGCGTGCCGCGGCCGACGACTACGACAACGACCGTCGGCCCGACGACCACCACGACCGAGGGTCCGACCACGACCACCACCAGCACGACGGCGGCGCCGACCACGACGACCGGGGCCGTGACGACCACCACCACGTCGACCTCGACGAGCCTCCCCGAGTGCATGACCGACGCCGACTGCAACAACGGCTCGCCCGACGGCGCCTTCATCTGCGTCGACGGGCATTGCGTACCCCGGCCGA
>Ga0187894_10000462_pt1 | contig 54889 bp, 49 predicted proteins | sample GBC1701081metaG_FD_136650 | JGI IMG/M metagenome (GOLD analysis project Ga0187894, IMG submission 136650) | White microbial mat communities from a lava cave in the Kipuka Kanohina Cave System on the Island of Hawaii, USA - GBC170108-1 metaG ...
GCCAGGTTCTGGCGGATGTTCCGCATGGTCGCTTCGGCGAGGCGCCGGGCCCGCACGATCCCGAGGAGGTCGCCGTGCACGAGCGTCACGCCGGCGCTCTCGATCGCCACGTCGGTGCCGGTGCCCATGGCGATGCCGACGGCGGCCGCGGCGAGCGCCGGCGCGTCGTTGATGCCGTCGCCCGCCATCGCGACGGTCCGCCCGTCGGCCGCCAGGCGCCGGATCGCGTCGGCCTTGCCATCGGGGAGGACGCCCGCGATGACCTCCGTGATGCCCAGTCGCGAGGCGACGTTCCTCGCCGTCGCCTCGGCGTCGCCGGTCAGCATCACGATGCGGAGGCCGTCCTCGCGCAGGCGCGCCAGAGCGTCGGGCGTCGTCGGCTTCACGGGATCGGCGAGCGCGACGAGGCCGGCCGCCGCGCCGTCGACACCGACGAGCACGACCGTCTCGCCCCGCTCGCGCCGAACCCGCGCTTCGGCCTCGAGCGGCGCTGGATCGATCCTACGCTCGGCCAGGAATGGCGCCGTGCCGACGACGACCTGCACCGCGCCGACGCGGCCGCTCGCGCCCTTGCCCGGCACCGCCGCGAACTCGAGGGCGTGCGCGGGCGGAAGGCCGCGCGTCTCGGCCGCCCGCACGATCGCGCCGGCGAGCGGATGCTCGCTCTGCTGCTCGACGCTGGCGGCGAGGCGGAGGATCGTGTCGGCGTCGTCGGCCCCACGCACCTCGATCCCCACCACCTCCGGGCGCCCGACCGTGAGCGTGCCGGTCTTGTCGACCACGAGCGTGTCGACGGCGGCGAGGCGCTCCAACGCCTCGGCGTTGCGGACGAGGACGCCCGCCTGCGCCCCGCGGCCGGTGGCGACCATGATCGACATCGGCGTCGCGAGGCCGAGCGCGCACGGACAGGCGATGATGAGCACCGCGACGGCGGCGACCAGGGCGTACGCCAGGCGGGGCGCTGGTCCGACCGCCGCCCACACGACGAACGTCGCGGCCGCGATCACGAGCACGGCGGGGACGAAGCGCGCGGCCACGCGGTCGGCCAGGTCCTGGACGGGGGCGCGGCTGCGCTGCGCCTCGCCCACGACGCGCACGATCTGGGCAAGCAGCGTCTCCTCCCCCACCCGCTCGGCCCGCATGACGAAGCTGCCGGTCCCGTTCACCGTCGCGCCGATGACGCGCGAGCCGGCGGACTTCACCACGGGCATGGCTTCACCCGTCACCATCGACTCGTCGACGCTGCTCGTCCCCTCGACGACGACGCCGTCGACGGGGACCTTCTCGCCCGGGCGCACGCGCAGGCGGTCGCCCACGGCGACCGCGTCGAGCGGAACGTCCTGCTCGCCGGCGTCGCCGAGACGCCGCGCCGTGGGCGGCCGGAGATCCAGCAGCGCCCGGATGGCGCCGCCCGTCCGCCGCCGCGCGCGCAGCTCGAGCACCTGCCCCAGGAGCACGAGCGTCGTGATGACGGCCGCCGCCTCGAAGTACACCGGCACGATGCCGCCGTGGCCACGGAACGACTCCGGGAAGAGCTGCGGCGCCAGCGTGGCCAGCACGCTGTGGACGTAGGCCGTCCCCGTGCCGATCGCGATCAGCGTGAACATGTTCGTCTGCCGGCGCACGATCGACGCCCAGCCGCGCGCGAAGAACGGCGCCGCGCCCCACACGACGACCGGCGTCGTCAGCGCCAGCTGCACGAGCGGCCGCGGATGCAGGCCGAACATCTCGCCCATGCCGAGGAGCGCGACCGGCACCGTGAGGGCGAGGCTCACCCAGAAGCGACGCGTGAGATCACGCAGCTCGCCGTCGTCCTCGGGCGCGGTCGCCGACAACGGCTCCAGAGCCATTCCGCAGATGGGACAGCTCCCCGGCCCTCGCTGGCGGATCTCCGGATGCATGGGGCAGGTGTAGATTGCGTCGGCGGGAGCCGGTGGCTGGGGGGTCGGCGCGCCGCCGAGATAGCGCGCCGGCTCGGCTCGGAAACGCTCCGCGCAATGGGCAGCGCAGAAGTAGTAGCGCGTCCCGCCGTGCGACACGGTTGCGGGCGCCGTTGCCGGATCGACGCGCATCCCGCACACCGGGTCACGCGCCGACGCCGCCGCTTCTTCCCGCATCGCGCCGTCACTACACCGCGTGCCGCGACCGTGCTAGCTCGGGCCGAGCATGACGCTGCAGCTTCAGGCCCACCCGTGGCACGGCATCTCGCGCGGCGACGAGGCGCCGGCGATCGTGAACGTGTTCATCGAGATCGTGCCGTCGGATACGGTCAAGTACGAGATCGACAAGGCGACGGGACACCTGAAGCTCGATCGCCCGCAGCAGTTCTCGAACGTCTGCCCGGCGCCCTACGGTTTCGTGCCGCGGACGTGGTGCAAGGAGCGCCTCGGCGCGCTGGCGACGCAGCGCACGGGGCGGCCCGGCATCGTCGGCGACGGCGACCCGCTCGACATCTGCGTGCTGACCGAGCGCCCGATCACGCACGGCGCGATTCTGGTGCGCGCCCGCCCCATCGGTGGGTTCCTGCTCCTCGACCGCGGCGAGGCCGACGACAAGATCGTCGCCGTGCTCGTCGATGACGCCGCGTACGGCGGCTTCCGCGATCTGCCCGACGTACCGCCTGCGCTCGTCGACCGGCTACGGCACTACTTCCTCACCTACAAGGACATCCCCGACCCGAGCGCGCCGAGACGCTGTGAGATCACCCACATCTACGGCGTGGCGGCGGCGCGGGAGGTCATCGAGACCACGATCGCCGACTACGAGGCAGGGTTCGGGGGCGGCTGAATCCGGCGCGTCTCAGCACCTCACGCCGGGACCCAATTGCCGTGGAACCCGTATGGGATGCGGTGCGGGAGCTTCACCTTGGCGATCGGCTCGCCCGCGATGTTGCGCGCGTCCAGGACGTAGAAGTCGCTCGAGTCGCGCGTCTGATCATAGACGAGGACGATGACGTAGCCGTCGTCCTCGGCGCTCGTCGCCGTGCGCGGGATGAAGAGCGGCTCGCCGGCTCCGGCGCCGGCGCCGAATTCGCGCGTCTCGGCGGTACCGCGCTCGAGGTCGTAGCGGCGCACCGCGGGCCACGCGGGCATGCCGCTCTCGGGTGTCACCGGTGCGACGGCTGCGTACCCGTAGCGGTGCTTGCGGCCGAGGCGCCGTTCGTCGGCGCGCGGGAACTCGCACGACGCGTCGTCGAGCGGGACGGACTTCACGCCGCCGCCGGTGAGATCGAGCGTCCAGCGGTGCATCCGCGCCTCGCCGTCGCCCTGCCATTCGGGCTTGCGGGAAGACCGCGGGCTCATGAACATGAGCGTGTTGTAGCGCGCGACGTCGAGGACGATCTTCCCGTTCTCGCCGTACGCGTTGAGCGGATGGAACACATACGAGGCGTCGGTCTCGAACCACTTCACGTCGCGATTGCCGCCGCTGCGCGGCATGACGCCGAGCCGCGTGCCGCGCTCGGGCTCCCACGAGAAGGCGCCGCCCCGCTCCTTCACGTTCTCGAAGCTGAAGACGAGCGGGCACAGGATGAAGATCACGTGGTCCTTCGTCACCGCGAAGTCGTGGATCATCGACGGCCAGGCCAGATCGATGGGCTCGCTGCGCACGAGGGCGCCGCTGCGGTTGGCCACGTGGTAGACGAGGTAGGGCGGAAACGGCGAGTACCCGAAGAAGAGCATCTCACCCGTCTCGGGGTCCATCTTCGGGTGGGCGGTCATCGCGGTGCCGAGCTGGCCGCCGAAGTCCCACTCGCCGAGCGTCTCGAGCGTGCACGGCGCCATCTGCGTCGGCAGCGCGGCCTCCATGAGCGCGAGCAGCTTGCCGCCGTGCCAGACGATGTTCGTGTTGGCGGTGTTCTTGAAGCGCGGCGCCTCGGTCGGCGTGATTTCGAGCAGACCCCGAAACGTCGCCTTCCCCGCCGCCCGCTCCTCGGCGAGCCCGGTGCTCTTCACCCACCGGTTGCGATACGACGCGCGACCGTCGCGCAGCGTGATCGCGTGGATCATCCCGTCGCCGTCGAACCAGTGGTAGCGTCCGAGCGGCTCGTACGCGGGATTGGGACCGTTGCGGTAGAAGGTCCCTTCGAGATCACGCGGCAGCTCACCCTCGACCTCGAGGAACGGCGCGTCGCCTTCCTCGCGCCAGGGCGCGTAGTTCCCCTGCAGGAAGGGATTGGCATCCGATTCGGGCGTCATCGTGAGCCTCCTTTTCGCGCCCGCCGGGGCGCGGCATCCGACATGGTGAGCTGCGTGACGAGCGCGTCGCGGACGTGGTGCACGGCCGAGGCGTCGCGGGGGATGAAGCCGGCGATCACGAGCATCGTCACGCCGTGCACGGCGGCCCAGAACGCGGGCGCCGCCTCTTCGACGGGAATGCTCAAACGACCCGCGGCGCGGATCGATGCGACGAGATACTCGAGGCGCGCGTACGACGCGATTCCCGACGGCGTCGGCTTGGGCAGCCGGCGCTGGAAGAGCAACCGGTAGTGCGCGGGGTGCGCGACGCCGTACGCGACGTAGCGATCGAACGCCCAGGCGAGTGCCTCGACCGGATCGGCCGGCAGCGGACCACCCGCGATCGCGCGATCGAACTCGGCGAAGCAGGCGTCGACCACCTCGGCGACCAGGCCGTCCTTGTCGCCGAAGTGATGGTAGATGGTGGGCGCGGTCACACCGACCTGCGCGCAGAGCTCGCGGATCGAGAGCGCGTCCTCCCCGCCCCGAGCGAGGATCGTCTCGGCGGCGGTGAGGATCGCGTCGCGCGTCGAGCCCGCGGGGGCCTCCCTGCGCCGGATCGCCACGGTCCGCTCCGCCATCGCCCCCCTCTATAGCGGCGCTATAGTAGTGACGCAAGGGGGGTCCTTTAACCTTCGCGAGGGCCCGTCCGTCTGTCCCGTCGAACGCCGGCTCACTGAAGGGCCGCGCCAACCCAAAGGAGAACAGACCGATGCGTACCCTCACCGCTCTCGCCCTTGCGACCGCCATGCTCTTCTCGGTCGCCGCCGCCAACGCGACGACCACGAAGAAGCATCACGGCAAGAAGCACAAGAGCTCGCAGAGTCAGAAAGAGGCGAAGGCGCCCAAGGCCGATACGAAGGCCCCCGCTCCGGCCAAGTAACGTCCGCTGTCAGGTTCGCTCCGGTCGTCCGCGCTCGTCGCCCGTGGTAGTCGAGCGCCGAGCGTGGACGATACAGCCCTCGTCGCTCGCGCCCTGGCGGGGGACGAGCGCGCCTTCGAGACGCTCGTCGAGCGCCATCAACGTACGATCTATGCCGTCGCCGAGCGCATCCTGCGCGACCACGACGCCGCGGACGAGGCCACGCAGCGAACCTTCGTCCGCGCCTTCGAGCGGTTGCGAACGTTTCGCGGCGAGGCGAGCTTCACCACCTGGCTCCACCGCATCGCCATGAATCAATGCCGTGACATCCTGCGCGCCGAGCGTCGCCACGTTGCGCTCGAGAGCGTGCCCGAAGAGCGCCTCGCGGTGGCGACCGAGCCCGGTGACGTGCAGCTGGGCGCGAGGCTGCGGCGCCTGGTCGCGGATCTCCCGCCGCGCCAGCGCAGCGTGCTGTCGCTCCGGATCTTCTCCGACCTCCCGTTCGCGGAGATCGCCCGTGCCGAGGGCATCACCGAGAACTCCGCGAAGGTGAGCTTCCATCATGCCGTCCGTCGTCTCCAGCAATGGCTCGGAAGGAGAACCGCATGACGATCCCCTGGATGCGCTGGACGTGTCGCCGCCTGCGCCCCGCTCTGGTGGACGCGGCCATGGGGACCCTGCCCGTCGGGGAGCGCGGCCGGGTCGAGGACCACATCGCGCGGTGCGCCTTCTGTCGCAACGACCTCGCGTCGATGCGGCACGTGTCGATCGGTCTCTCGGCGCCGGCGGCATCGACGCCGGGCGAGGACTTCTGGCGCCGCCAGCGCCAGACCATCATGCGGCAGGTCCGCACGGCGCCGACGCCTGCGGCCGTCGCGACGCGCTGGGCGCCGCTGCGGGTGGCCGGAGCCGTCGCGACCGTCGTGCTCGCGCTGGTCGTGACGCGGGCGGTGTTCCCGCCGGGCCCCCCGCCGCTGTCGCGCTCGATCGACCACCTGGACGACGAGGCGCTGCTCCACCTGCACGACCTGCTGCCGGCGATCGCGCCGGCGAGCACCATCTACGACGCCGACAGCGACCTGCTCTCGGTCCACGACCTCGGCGACGAGGAGCTCGACCGCCTCGCCGACCTGCTGGGAGAGCAGTCGTGACGACCCGCCGTCTCGGCGTCGTCGCCGTCGCCCTGCTCGCCCTCGGGCTGCGCGCCTCCTCCGCCGGCGCCGACGTCTCGCCCGAGCGCGATCGCGCGCGTACGTACCTCATGCTCCGCGTCGTGGACGCGCTCGGCCTGTCCGATACGAAGGCGCTCCAGATGCGCGACATCCTGCGCCGCGCCGACGAGCGGCGCGTCGAGCTGTCGCAGAAACGCGACACGCTCGAAGCGCAGCTCCGCACGGCGCTCGCGAAGACGCCGCCGGACGAAGCCGCGCTCTCGCGGCTCGTTGCGGACGCGCACGCGGTGCAGCGCGAGCTCGCGACCCTCCCTGAGCACACGTTCGGCGAGGCGCAGAAGATCCTGAGCGTCGAGCAACAGGCGAAGCTGCTTCTCTTCCGGCGCGATCTGCAGGGCGAGGTGCGCCAGGCGCTCCGGCGCCGCGCCGCGCCGCCGTCGCACCCGACGAAGACGCACTGAGCCGTGAGCGCTACTCGCGCGCGTCGGCCGGCCGGGCGTCCTTCAGCAGCTCGCTCGCGGCGTCTCGATCGACGACCCACGTGACGCGATCGGACGGACGCAGGAGCGTCGCCGGCCCCACCCCGTCGCGGAGCGCGCGAGCGACGGCGACGGCCGTCCGTGGACCGACGGCCGTCACGATCGCGTGCCCGGCGCGCGCGAGCACCCCCGGGCCCAGGGTGACCAGCGCCGGCTCGCCCGCGACGACGACGACGGGCGCAGTCGCCGTCAAGGCCGTAGTGCTCGGCGCGAGCGCGCCGAGCGAACCGTCGGCCGCGATCCCGACCAGGACGAGGTCGAACGTGACGGCTTCTCCGGCCACGGCGCGCAGCGTCTCCGCGTAGCCTGCGGCAACCTCGCCCGGCGAGCCGCCGTCGATGGCCGGCGCGTGGATCTTCGCCGCGGCGATGCCGCGCGGTGCGAACAGGCTGTCGCGCGCGATCTTCGCGTGGCCGAGCGCATCCTGTGCGCCCCCGCAGCGCTCGTCCGCGAGGCACCACTCGACGCGCGACCACGGGAGATCGCCCCGGCCCGCGAGCGCGACCATGAGCCCACGCCCGGCGCGGCCGCTGCCGAGCGCGACGACCGCGCGACCGCCGGCGGCCGTGGTGCGAATGCGCTCCGCCGCCAGCGCCGCCGCGGCGTCGAGCGCATCCGCGTCGGTCGGGTACACCTCGATCTGCATTGCTCGTTGCATAGCGGATCGCCGGGGTGTAGCGCGAGCGCGGTGGCCGTCGTCGTGCTGTCGATCGCGGGCTCGGACCCGAGCGGTGGCGCTGGGATCCAGGCCGACCTGAAGACGTTCCACGCCTGTGGCGTCTACGGCGCGGCCGTCGTGACGAGCCTCACCGCGCAGAACACGGTCGGCGTCCGTGACCGTCGCGACGTCGAGCCCGCGTTCGTCGCGGCACAGCTGACGGCCGTTCTCGATGATCTTCCGGTCGCGGCGGCCAAGACCGGCATGCTCCCGAACGCCGGGGTGGTGGCGGCGGTCGTGGAGGTCCTGCGAGCGCGACCGATCCCAGCCCTGGTCGTCGATCCGGTCCTTGTCGCGACCTCTGGCGTCGCGCTCGCCGACCCGACGACGTTGGAGGCGCTGCGCGACGGCCTCGTACCAATGTCGAGCGTGGTGACGCCGAACCTCCTCGAGGCGGAGGCGTTGACGGGCCGCCCCGTGCGCACGCACGCCGAGATGCGCGAGGCGGCGAGGGCCCTCGTCGCGATGGGTGCACGCGCTGCACTCGTGAAGGGTGGTCACCTCCCCGATCGTGCATGCGACGTGCTCGCGATCGGCGGCACGATCCACGAGCTCGACGCTCCCCGCATCGACGTCGGGGCGACGCACGGCACCGGCTGCACGCTCTCTGCGGCGACAGCGGCGGGCCTCGCCGCCGGGCTGCCGCTCCTCGATGCGGTGACGCGTGCCAAGCGCTACGTGACGCGCGCACTCGTCGCCTCGGTGCCGCTCGGTCGCGGGAGTCGCCCGCTCGACCACCGCGTCCGACCGGACGACGGGTGACCTCGACTGTCCCGAGCGTCTCGCAAGCCTCTTCGGCGACTTCTCGGGATGACCGTGTTGACAAGGGACGGGCGGGTCGGGAGCATCTAGCCATGGCCGACGGCGCGGCCTCCATCGCCCCCACGCTCCTGGTCGCAATGCCGCAGCTCCGCGACCCGAACTTCTCTCGCTCGGTGGTCCTCCTGTGCGAGCATGGGCCGAAGGGCGCGATGGGCTTCGTCGTCAACCGGCCGACCGAGACGCGCGCGGCCGAGGCCGTCGCGCTGAGTCCGCCCCTTTCGGGCGACAGCGGCATGCGCCTGTGGAGCGGCGGTCCGGTCGAGCAGCACCGCGGTTTCCTCCTCCTCGGGGCCGATCCGGGCGGCGGCGACACCGAGCAGATCGGCGATGGCTTCCATCTGACCGCGTCGCTCGGGATCCTTCGCACGCTGCTCGAGGCGCGGCCCGACGAGATGGAGCACACGCGCGCCCGATTGCTCCTTGGCTACGCCGGCTGGGGCCCGGGGCAGCTCGATTCCGAGCTGGCAGAATCGGCGTGGCTCACGGCGCCGCCCGATCCCGATCTCGTCTTCGCCACGCCCGCCGACGAGATGTGGGAGGCCGCGATCCGGTCTCTGGGCGTCGACCCGATGTCGCTCGCCCTCGGACCAGGAGTGCAGTAGCCGACCCGAGACTTCGTCTTGGGTCGGTTTCTATAGGGGGGCGCGCTCGGCGCTGCCCGTGGCTTCGGCTTCGAGGTTCTTGCGCGCCCAGGCGACGACGCGCTCGCGCAGGCGGCTCTTCGCGACCGCGTAGGCGTTGAGGTCGAGGCCGGAGAGACGGCTCGCGGCCTGGCGTGCGGTCGCGACGACGCTCTCGGTGGGCGACACGATGCCGTCGACGAGATCGCGCCCGATCGCCTCCTCGGGCGTGTACGGGCGTGCGTGCATGATGGCCTCGGTGTGCCAGCGCGGTGGGATCGCCGTCGTGGCGATCGCGAGGGCCCACGTCGGGAGCGGGAGCGCGATCGCGACCTCGTTCACGTGGAGCCGGTATGGGCCCTCGGCGAAGTAGCGCAGGTCGCACGCGAAGGAGAGGAACGCGCCGCCGGCGATCGCGTGGCCGGTCACGGCCGCGACCGTGGGGATCGGGAACGTGAACACGCGCAGCATGATGCCGCCGAAGGCCAGCATCGTCCGCTTGAACTCGTCGGGCGGCAACGTCGGCAGGAGCTTCAGGTTGAGTCCCGCCGAGAAGTAGCCAGGTCGCCCCGCGACGACGACGGCGGTCGGCCGCTCACGCTCGGCCCGATCGAGGGCCGCGCCGAGCGCTTCGAAGAACGGCAACGCCATCGCGTTCACCTTGCCGTCGTCGAGGGTGATGGTCGCAACGCCGTCCGTGGACTCGTAGGTGACACTCATCGCGGACTCCCCTGGGCTCGGATGTCAGGCGGCCGCTCTGGGTGTCGCGCGTGCGACGAGCCGACGCAACCGGGCGAGGAGACTGCGGAGGCCCGCCCCGACCCCCCTCGCACCAAGGTCGTCGAACAGGGAGTACGCGACCGGCGTGATGAGGAGGGTGATGAGGAGCGAGAGGAGCTGCCCGCCGACGATGACCCGTGCGATCGAGCTGCGCGACCCCGACCCCGGCCCCTGGCCGAGCGCGATCGGGATCATGCCGAGCACCAGCATGACCGTGGTCATGAGGATGGGGCGCAGGCGGACGCGGTTCGCGCGCAGGATGGCCTCGTCGCGGGGCACGCCCTGGGCGCGCAGCGTGTTCGTGTAGTCGACCTGGAGGATGCCGTTCTTCTTCACGACGCCGAGGAGCATGAACAACCCGAGCGTGCTGTAGATGTTGAGCGGCTCCTGCAGGATCACGAGCGAGAAGATGGCGCAGGGGATCACGAGCGGCAGGGCGAGGAGGATCGTGATCGGGTGCAGGAAGCTCTCGAACTGCGCGCCCAGCACCATGTACATGAACAGGAACGAGAGCCCGAAGGCGATCCCGAAGTTGCGCGTGCTCTCCTCGAGGCCCTTGGCCCGGCCGGCCCACTGGATGTTGTAGAGCGCCGGCATGTCGAGCGACTTCGCGACCCGCTCGGTGTGCGCGATCGCGTCGCCGAGCGGCAGCGTCGGGAGCAGGTTCCCGAGAATGGTGATCGAGCGCTGGCGGTCGATGCGATCGATCTGCGCCGGTCCGACCTCCTCGCGCAGGTGGATCAGATTCCCGAGGCGCACGAGCTGGCCGGTGCGCGACTGGACGGTCAGGTCCGCGATGTCCTCGGCCGTGCGGCGCTTACCCGCCTCGGCGCGCAGCCAGATGTCGTACTGCTGATCCGCCTCCTTGAACTTCGAGACGGGCTGACCCGCGATGAAGGTCTGCACGGTCGCCGCGATGTCCTGCACGTTGACGCCCTGGTCCGACGCCTTCTCGCGATCGATCAGGAGCCGCAGCTCGGGCTTGCGGACGGCGAGGCTGGTGTCGACGTCGACCAGGCCGGGTAGCGAGCGCATGCCGGTGACCAGGCGATCGGCGTACGCCTGCAGCTTGGTCAGGTCCGGGCCACGGAGGTTCAGCTCGACCTCTGCGACGCGCGAGCCGCCGCTCGCGAGCGGATTGATGCCCTGCACGCTCGTGCGGAGGTCGGGGTAGTCGGTCAGGATCTTGCGCGTGTCGTCCATGATCGCGAACTGCGAGAACGTGCGCTCGCGCAGGTCCTGCAGCTGCACGTAGATCGATCCCGACGTCACGTCGCCCTCACCCGCCTTCACGCGTCCGGTCTGATCGCCGATGGTCGCGAGCACGTTCGTGACACCGCGGAGACCCCACAGCCGGTGCTCGATCTCCTCGAACACGCGCGACGTCTCGGCGAGCGTGTACCCGCCGGGCGTTCGGATCGAGATCTCGAACTCGCTCTGATCGTCCTGCGGGAGGAACGTCTTTCCGACCACCTTCATGAGCGGCACGGTCGTGAGCACGAGCGCGATCGCCGACACGACGACCATCCACCGGTGCCCCAGCGACCACGCGAGGAGCCGCGTGTACCCGCTCTCGATGCGGCGATAGAGCCGGCCGCCGTGCGCCTTCTCGGCCGGCCGGCGCTGGAGCACGCGCGCCGACAGGGCCGGCGTGAGCGTGAAGGAGATGACGAGGGAGACGAGGATCGCGACCGCCGTGGTCAGACCGAAGCTGTGGAAGAAGCGGCCGACGCGACCCTCCATGAAGGCCACCGGCAGGAAGATGATGACGAGCGAGAGAGTCGTCGCCAGCACGGCAAGGGCGATCTCGGCCGTCCCGTTCGACGCCGCCACCTTCGGCGTCTCGTTCTCGTCCTGGATGCGCCGGAAGATGTTCTCGAGCACGACGACCGCGTCGTCGATCACGATACCCACCGCGAGCACGAGGCCGAGCATGGTGAGGTTGTTGAGGGTGAACCCCATGTAGCGCATGAACGTGAAGGTCGAGATGATCGACGTGGGGATCGCGAGCCCGGCGACGAGCGTGCTCCGCCAGTCGCGCATGAACAGCATGACCGTGAACGCCACCAGCAGCGCGCCGAGCCACATGTGCTCGGTCACCGTTTCGATCGACGCCTTGATGAAGCGCGACTGGTCGCGGATGACGCGCATCTGCACGTCCTCGGGCAGCACCGACTGGAGCTGTGCCAGATGCGCCTTCACGCGGTCGATCACCTCGACGGTGTTCACGCCCGATTGCTTGCGGACGATGAGCTGCACCGCGTTCTCGCCGTTGAGGCGCGACAGGGCCCGCGGCTCGACGACGCCGTCCTCGGCGTGTCCCACGTCGCGCACGTAGAGCGGCCGGTCGCTCGCGTGCCCGATGATGAGGTCGTCGAAGTCGCGTACCTCCTCGATGCGACCCATGGTCCGCACGATGAGCTCGCGCCGCGTCTGGTCGATGCGACCGCCGGGCAGCTCGATGTTCTGCTGCGCCACGGCCTGCCGCACCTGACCGATCGACAATCCCTGCGCCGTCAGGCGGTCGGGATCGACGTAGATGTTGATGGCGCGCTCCTGGCCGCCGATGATGAGCACCTGTCCCACGCCCGGGAGGGTCTCGATGACCTCTTTCACCTGGCGGCGTGCGAGCTCGGTCACCTCGCGGAGACTCCGACGCCCCGATACGGCGACGGACATGACGGGCGCCGCGTCGACGTCGAACTTGTCGATGACGGGCGGGTCGGTCCCGGCGGGGAGCTGCGAGAGGACGGCGGAGACCTTGTCGCGGACGTCCTGCGCCGCGACTTCGCGCGACTTCTCCAGGACGAAGCTGACGATCACGAACGACACGCCCTCGCGCGTCGTGCTCTGCAGCGTGTCGATGCCGTCGATCGTGTTGACCGCTTCCTCGATGACCTTCGTGACGCCCGTCTCCATCTCCTCGACGCCGGCGCCCTTGAGGGTCGTCGTGACGGTGATGATCGGGAAGTCGATGTTGGGGAAGAGATCGAGGCCGAGGGTGCGGTAGCTGAACAGGCCGAGGATGACGAACGCCCCGACCAGCATGGTCGCGAAGACGGGGCGGCGGATGAAGACGTCGGCGAAACGCATCAGGCGCCCGGCGGTGCGTCGGCGCGCACCTGCACGGCGGTTCCGTCGGCGAGCTTCGAGAGGCCGCTGGTCGCGACCTGGATGCCCTTCGTCACGCCCTGCGTGATCTCGACCCAGCCGTCGCCGAGATCGACGCCGAGGGTCACCTCGCGCTCGTGCGCGACGCCGTCCTCGACCACGAAGATCTTGGTGACGCCCGCGAACGACGTGACGGCGCTGCGCGGCACGGCGACCGCACGCTCGTCGCGCCGGACGATGATCTCGGCGCGCCCGAAGAACCCCGGCCGCACGCGATGGTCCGCGTTCGGCACCAGGGCCTCGAAGGCGAGCGAGCGCGCCTGTGGGTTCGAGGCCGACCCGACGCGCGAGACGCGTCCCTGGAAGGTCTCACCGGGGTACGCGTCCACGGTGACACGCACCTGCTGCTCGGCCTCGACCGCCGGCACGTCGCGTTCGGGGATCTCGCCGCGGAACTTCAGCGGATCGTCCTGCACCATGCGGAAGACCGTGGTGCCGGGCCGCACGTAGTTGCCGGCGTCGACCAAGCGCGCCGCGATCGAGCCGTCGAAGGGGGCGCGGATCGCCGCGCGCTCGACCTCGATGCGGAGCTGCTCGCGGCGCGCCTTGGCGACGGCGAGCGCCGTCCGCACCTGCTCGTACTCCTGCGCCGAGATGATCTTGTCGTCTTTCAGCGGACGACCCCGGGCCTCGTCGGCCAGCGCTTTCTCGTAGCTGGCCTCGGCCTCGCCGAGCCGCGCCTCGAGCACGTCGCTGCGGACGCGCGCCAGGACCTGGTCCTTCACCACGCGATCACCGAGGTCGGCCTCGATGCCGGTCACCTGACCCTCGACCTCGGCCGCCACCTCGGCCTGCATGTTGGCGGTGAGCGTGCCGACGACGGAGATCGTCCGCTCGACCATGCGCGTCGCGACCGGCGCGGTCGTGATCGTGACCGGCTCGGGCTTGGTCGCAGCCGATGTGCCCTCCGCTTCGGAGCGGCTGCCGCACCCGGCGCCGCCGAGGACGGCGAGGAGCGCGAGACCGACCAGCAGGCGGTTCATGCGGCGCCCCGCTGCGCCACGCGTGCGCGGCCGATGCCGTGCAGAAACGTCGAGACGAGACGCGTTGCGACCGCGTCCGGGCGATCGCCCGGGGCGTGCTCGAGGATCGCGGCCCGCGCCATGCCGAGGAGGAAGGCGGCCGCCAGGTGCCGTTCCGACGCGCCGCCGGCCAGGCGGTGGCGCGCGAGGACGTCTTCGACCGCGCGCACGACGCGCTGGCGCCGGAGCTTCGCGCGACGACCGTTCAAGGCCTCGTAGCGTTGGATGATGGTGAGCAGGTGCTGGCGCTTCCAGAAGAAGCGGAGCACGACGAGGACGATGTCGCGCAGCGCGTCCTCGGCCGACGCCTCGCCGCCGGCGGCGGTCTCGATGTCCGTCCAGATCCCGTCGAGGCTGCCCTCGAGGGCGGCGCGGTGGAGGTCGTCCTTGGTGGGGAAGTAGAGGTAGACGGTCCCCTTCCCCACCCCGGCGCGCTCGGCCACGTCGCTGACCTGCACGCGGTGGAAATCGCGCTCGGCGAACACGGTCGCCGCGGCGGAGAGGATCCGCTGTCGTTTGTCGTCACGCGCCATTATGACTGGGGGGTCAGTTTACAGAACTGACCGGTCAGTTCTGTGCTACCAGCCCGGCCCGTCTAAGGGAAGCGGGGACGGCTCGCGAGCCACATGGCGGCTGCGAGGGCGCCCGCCCCCGACACGACGAGGGTCGGCTGCGGGCCGATCGTCCGAGCGAGCGAGCCCAGGGCGAGCGCGCCGAACGGCGCCGCGCCCGCGAACATCATCGTGTGGATCCCCATGACGCGGCCGCGATAGGGATCCTCGGTCAACGTCTGCACGAGCACGTTGGTCGTCGCGGTGTAGCGGAGCATGCCGAATCCGGCGACGAGCTGCCCGACGAGCGCAATCGGGTAGCTCGGGCTCGCCGCGACGACGAAGAGGCCCGCCGCCATGCCGCACAAGCCGAGGAGCAGGTTGCGGCGCTGCTGGACGGCCGAGTACGTGCGGGAGGCGAGCCGGAGCGCGGTGATGACGGCGCCGACGCCGTAGGCCGTGAGGAGCACTCCGAACCCGCGCGCGCCCCGTCCGAACACCCGCTCGGCGAGCGACGGCATCAAGACGTTCGACTGGAGCGCGAGCGCCGAGACGAGCCCCAGCGTACCGAGGAGACTCGCCAGCACCGGGCGATGCCGCACGTAGGCGAGCCCCGAGCGAAGACCCGACGCTCGCCCCGCGCCGGCTCGCGGGGTCGCAGCGGGCAGGTGCATCCCGAGGAGGGCCCACAGCGCGGCGAGGTAGCTGACGCCGTTCAGGAAGAAGCAGGGCGCCTCGCCTGCGGCCGCGACCAGGATCCCGGCCAGTGCAGGCCCCACCACCCGCGCGGTGTTGAAGACCGATGCGTTGAGCGCGATCGCGCTCGGCAGGTCCTCGAGTCCCACCATCTCCACCATGAACGACTGGCGCGTCGGGAGGTCGAAGGAGCCGATCACGCCCATGCAGAAAGCCATCCCGGCGACGATCGGGACGGTCACGATGTCGGTCCAGACGACGAGGCCCTGGATGAACGCGAGCAGCATCAGGAGCGTCTGCGTCACCAGGATCAGGCGGTACTTGCTCATGCGGTCGGCGACGACGCCGGCCAGCGGGGAGAAGAGGAGCACCGGCAGGTAGCCCACGAACGCGACCATCCCGAGCGCCAGCTCGGAGCCCGAAAGCCGGAAGACGAGCCAACCCTGCGCCACGCTCTGCATCCAGAATCCCGCGAGCGAGATCGTCTGGCCGACGGCGTAGCGCCGGAAGTTCCGGTGCCGGAGCGCCGGGAAGCTGGAGGTCAGCCGGCCGCGCGCCACGGTGCCGCGAGCGCGTCCAGGTGGGCGATGCGGCTCCCGCAGGTGTGCTCGAGCACGCGCGCGCGCTTCAGGTACAGGTGCGCGTCCGACTCCCACGTATAGCCCATGCCGCCGTGGTTCTGGACGTTGTCCGTCGCGTTCTGGATCGCGGCGTCGGTCGCGAGCGCCTTCGCGCTGTGGACGTGGAAGTCGGCGTCGGCCTCCCCTTCCTCGACCGCGACCGACGCGTACACGACGACCGCGCGCGCCACCTCGGCGCGCACGGCCATGTCGGCGCAGCGGTGCTTGATGGCCTGGAAGGTGCCGATCGGCTTTCCGAATTGCTGGCGCACCTTGCCGTACTCGACCGACATCTCGAGCGTCCTCTCGGCGACGCCGACCGCCTCGGCCGCCGTCAGCACGGTCGCCATGCGGCGGAGGGCCGCGGCGTGGGCCCCGATCATCTCGGCCTCGACGCCGCGCGCGGTGAGCGTGCCGACGTGCCGGGTCGGATCCATGCTGAGCTCGACGGTGGCGGTGAAACCGCGTGCCCGGGCCGCGGCGAATCGCACGTCCTTCGAGCCGACGACGAGCACGTGGTCGGCGACGCCGAGGTCGGCGACACCCGACACGGTGCCGTCGAGTCTCGTGCCCGTGCCGAAGGCGTCGGCCGGGTCGTCGACGAGGACGACCAGCTGCCCTCCCGTGAGCACGCCGTCGAGCGTGCCTTTCAAGGTCTCGTCCTTCGCGAGGGCGTTGGCCGCCAGCGTCGACCCGAGCCATGGGCCCGGCGCGAGGGCGCGCCCGAGCTCCGTGAAGAGGATCATCGCCTCGGGGAGCCCATAGCCCGCGCCACCCACCGCGTCGGGGAGCGCGAGGCCGAACCAGCCGAGCTGGCCCGCCTCGCGCCAGAAGGCGCGATCGATGCCGGTGTCCGTCGCCATCACCGCGCGCACGCGTTCGGACGGCATGCGGTCGCGCAGCATGTCGCGGATCGAATCGCGGATCGTCTCCTGTTCGCTGCTGAGCATCAGGTCCATCGTGCCCTCCCTCAGCGCGGCAGGCCGAGCACACGCTCGCCGATGATGTTGCGCTGGATCTCCTTGGTGCCGCCGCCGATCGTCTGGGAGAGCCCGGTGAGATAGTCCTCGCCCCATTCGTTGCGCGAGCTGCCGTTCGGATTGAAGCCGGTGACGCCGGCCGCCCCGATGATGTCCATGGCGAGCCGGTCGATGCGCTGGATCAGCTCGGAGAAGAAGAGCCGGATCATCGACGCCTCGGCGCCCGGCATGCCGGTGCGGGCCGCGAGGCTGAGCGAGCGGTACGTCATCGCCCGCATGGCCTCGACCTCGGCCCGGGCCAGGGCGAGGCGACGTGCGATCTCGTCGTCGTCGATGGCGCGCGCCTTGCCGTTGGGGCCTGGGACCGTACGCGCGACCTCGATCAGCTCGGCCATGCGCGCCGACTGGCGCACCTGCTCCGACATGAACGCCGTCCCGCGCTCGAAGCTGAGGGTCGCCATGGCGACGCGCCAGCCGTCGTTCAGCTTGCCCACCACGTTCGCGAGGGGGATGCGGACGTTGTCGTAGAAGACCTCGCAGAAGTCGGCGTTGCCGGCGAGGGTCTTGATGGGCCGAATGTCGATGCCCTTCGCGTCCATCGGGCAGATGACCCAGGTGATGCCCTTGTGCTTGGGCGCCTCGGGATCGGTGCGGACCAGCAGCTCCTGGTACTCGGCGATCTGCCCGAAGCTGGTCCAGATCTTCTGGCCGGTGACGACGAGGTGGTCGCCGTCGACGACCGCGCGCGTCTGGAGCGCCGCCAGGTCCGACCCGGCGTTCGGCTCCGAGAAGCCCTGGCACCACACGACGTCGCCACCGAGGATCTTCGGGAGGTGGAACGCCTTCTGCTCGCTCGTGCCGCAGGCGATGAGGGTCGGTCCGGCGTGCTTCAGGCCCACGAAGCCCGTGTTGACGTCGGGGGCGCCGACCTTGGCGTACTCCTCGTACCAGATGAGCTGCTCCATCAAGGAGGCGCCGCGCCCGCCGAACTCCTTCGGCCAGTTGATGCCCGCCCAGCCGGCGTCGAACATCTTGCGCTGCCACGCCATGTCGAAGGCGCGGCGTGCCGGGAGGTCGGCGATCTCCGGACGCGCCTCGCGCGGGACGTTGGCCTCGAGCCACGCCCGCGCCTGGGCGCGGAACGCTTCTTCTTCCGCGGTGAACTTGATCTCCACGACCGGTCAATCAACACCACGGGCGGCGGGCCATGCAAATCGCCGTCGCGTCGCTCGGGTTGCGGGCGCTCGCACCCGCTGTGCCGCCCGTGGCGTCAAATGGCAAGCACGCCGACGTGGCGACCCGCTATGGACAATCGAGCGCCGGCCGAGCAAAACCACTGCCCATCCACGCCGTGCCCAGGATCCCGAACTCCCTCCGCCGCCTCCCGATGCCCTTGGCACGAGGCGACCAGCCGCTCTTCCCTCGCTTGTGCGCGGGCGTCCTCGGCATCGCGATGGCCTATTCCGCGTTCAGCTACGAGAGCAGCCTGAACGTCGATCGGCCCGCCGTCTTGAACGTGCGACCGGCGCCCGGTTCGCACGCCGACGGGCCGGCCACGCGCGTCATCTGGATCATGATCGACGGCCTGCGGCTCGACCTGTCACGCGAGATGCCGAACCTGAACCGCCTCCGTGCCGAAGGCGAGGACATTTCCGCGCGGTCCGAGTTCCCCACCTTCAGCGGCCCCAACCTGGTGGCGCAAGCATCGGGAATCGAGCCCGCGGCATCCGGCATCCTCAGCAACGGGTTCCCGGACGAGGTGGCCCTCGATTCGGTGTTCCGCCGCGCCAAGCTGGCCGGGCTCCGCACCGCCATCATGACCACCGACCCCGACTACACGCTCGCTGCGACGTACGCCTCGTGGGCCGACGAGACGCGCATCTCGGACCAGGAGCTCGAGCCGCCGCCCGGGGCGCACCTGGTCCTCGCGCACGCCGCCTACGTCGACTGGGCGGCCCACGACTACGGCGTGCACGCGCCAAAATTCCGAGCGGCCCTCACCCGCGCCGACGACATGATCGGGCGCATCGCCGCCTCGGTCGATCCGTCGCACGAGGCGATCGTCGTCACGTCCGACCACGGCAACCTCGACGAGGGAGGGCACGGCGGGACCGAGCGCGAGGTGATGCGGATTCCCATCGTGGTGTGGGGTGCCGGCGCCGTACACCGCACGCAGGCCGGACGGTCCCGGGACGTGGCGCCCACGATCGCGAGCCTGCTCGGGATCGGTCCGCTCTCCCACGCAACGGGGCGCTCGCTCGTCCACGGCAGCGGCGCCGAGGCACGCCAGCGAGACGCGGCGCGCGCCGCGATCCGCGCCGAAGGGAGGACGCAGGTCGAGCACGTTCCCATGGCGATTCCCCTCGCAGTGGTCGTGTTCCTGCTGCTGAGCCGGAGCGCATGGCCGGGGATGCGTCGGCTGATCGGCTCCACGATCTACACCATCGTCTTCGCGGGTCTCGTGGTTGCGACGGGTACCGCGTCGTTCAGCATGTCGAACGACAGCGCGCTCTTCGGGCTCCGGCTCACCACGATGTGCCTCCTGGCCGGTTTCGCGCAGCTGCTCGTCGGCGGCCGCTCGTCGCTCGTCACGGCGTCGCTGGTCGCGTCGATTGCGACGCTCGCGACCGCCATGGTGGCCGCCCGGCAGCCGCTCGCGCCGATCGACGGGATGCTGCGCTTCCTCCCCATCCCGGCGATCACCGCCCTCGCCTTCGCGTGCCTCATGACGGCCGGAGGCGGGCTGTGGGACCGGCAGCCGGCGCCCAGCCCGATCGGCGACGAGGCCGGGGAGCCGGCGAACGCCGGTGAGGCGGTGGGCGAGCGGAGCTCGACCTGGGTCGAACCAGGATCGCAAGCGCACATCGATCCCACGGCATGAGACCGACGATGACGACGGCGCTCGTCGTGTTGAACGTGGTGTTCAGCATCGTCGCCAACGCGTCGTTCCGCGTCTCGGCGCACAGCCCGACCTGGAGCGCGGTCGTGGCATGGCAGGTGGTCGGCAACCTGGCCGGATTCGTGACCGTCCTCACCCTCACTGCTCTCCTTCGCTACATGCCGCTCGCCGTCGCTTTTCCGCTCACGACGGCCGCGAGCATCCTCGGCGTGCAGATCGTGGCCGCGCGCTGGATCTTCGACGAGTCGATCAACGCGGTCCAGTGGATGGGCGCGCTCCTGATCGTCATCGGCGTCTTCCTGGTCCAGCGCTGACGAGCGTTTCGCGCACGATGCGCGCTCGCTCCGGCGTTGCGCCGACCGCCCTCGCCTGGTAACTCCGCGGATCGCCCTGTCCCCGTCGTCTAGTCTGGCCTAGGACGTCGGCCTTTCACGCCGATAACGTGGGTTCGAATCCCGCCGGGGACACTCGTTTCTTCGCGACGTTGCGTGCGGCGCCCCACGCTGCGGAGTCTGCCGGTGCCAGTAGTGGTGCCAGTTGGGTTTTCCGCCGGCACGCGGGAGATGCGCTGCACGAGTGCGTGGAGATGCCCCGGCGTCGCGTGGGCGTAGCGCTCGGTCATGCGGGTGCTGGTGTGGCCCAACAGCTCGGCGATGGGCCTAGAGCTGTTGATCTACAATCGGGAAATCGTAGAGCGTTTCCCGTGGTGCCACTGGTGGGAATGCGGCTGTGGCGTCACGTGGAAGCCCAGCGAGAATGCGACCTACACGTTCCGACGCGTCGTCCCCGCTGGCGAGCTTGTGATCCCCGCCGATAGGGCCGCGCAGCGCTGCTTGGGGTCCGACACTACCGCAACGCTCTTGAACGTACGTCATCGCACCGGCACGATGCGCACGCATGCAGGCTCACGTCTTGCCGCGCTTTTACCTCGAAGGGTTCACCGATCCGGACACGCCGGTCGGTCAAGAGCCCTACGCGTGGTACATGCAGGCAGACCAGCGGGTGTGGAGGCGTCGCGCTCCGCGAAACCTCGCTACCAAACCCGACTACTACCTGACGGCAGAGGCAGACCTAGCGCAGATCGAGAGTGAGGCCGCTCGAATTCTGCGCCGGATCGTCGCGATGGAAGGGCTTGAAGAAGAGGACCGGTACACGTTCGCCGTCTTCGTTGCGATCATGGCTGCTCGCGTCCCCGCGCAACACGAGCCGATACAGGATTTTCTGAACGAACGTGGACGCAAGCGCCTCGCTCTTCTTCACACAGCCTACTCCCGAGAGCCGTGGCGACTCGAAGCCGGCAAGGCGCGCTATCGAGAGGAGACCGGCCGGACCGACTGCGATGATCTCAAGCCGGCCGACTTCAGCCCTGCCAACGTCGAGATCACTGCGAATCGAGTCGCCGTTCTCGGATTCGCCTTCTCGGCCGTAGTTCCCTGGGCGAGAACGATCACCGAGATGGGGTGGCGGTTTCTCACCTCCAACGAGGCCGACTACTTCATCACGTCGGACCATCCACTCTACATTTGGGACGGCAAGAACTTGCCCAACGGCCAGATCAAGCTGCTTGATCCGAACGTCGAGATCACCCTGCCTCTCACGCGCAACGTCGCGTTTTTCGCTGGCTGGCAGAGCGAAGGGACGCAGTGGCAGCGCGTCCCTACGGACCTAGTGGCGGAGATCAACTGGCGCTCGACGTATGGCGCCCCTGAGCTGCTGATCGCTCCGAAGCCGAATTTTCCAGGATCGTCCGAATTGTATCAGGCGGTGCCGGCCTGATCGCTCTTGCGTCGCCGCATCCATGCCGACGCGATTCTGGTGCCGATATAGGTGCCGGTCCGGTTCCCAAAAGCGCGCCGAATCGATCAAAACCGAGCGAAACCCTCCGACGCGGAAACCTGTAATCAGGCGCGGGTTTCCGACGAAAAGCCTAGGTCTCCTCATCGTCCGGGGGTGGACTTTCACGCCGATAACGTGGGTTCGAATCCCGCGGGTGACACTCGTTTGCTTTTTCGCCGTCGAGGAGAAGGGCCCACGCTCGCTTCGCGCTCTGAGGCCTGTCCACCGCGAACCGCATGAGCGGACGGGTGGCTTCGTAGGCCGGCAGCGGGAACTCGCAGACATACGTGGGGCGCTCGCGGATGCGTACGCTGGCCGTGGCCGACTCCTGCTGTTCACGGGAGAACCCGGTATCGGCAAGACCCGGCTCGCTGCCGTCGCCCCGGGGCGACAGGCAGCAAGGCGAGCGGGAGACGGCTTCCGTCGCCGGTTCCACGCGTCGCTCCGGCGAGCGGCTACCGGCGGGTGCGGCCTGGAGCCCGCTCGACGTGGAAGCGCCGCTCGGCGCAGCGCCACCCCGTCTTCACCCGCACGACAAGCGTCCCGAGGTCGATCGTATCCATCCCCGGCACGTCCGTTCCCTTGACGGCGAGCCGCCAGCGGGTCGGTCGCTTCGGATTGATGCGGAGATCAAGGCGACGGAGCGGCGACCCGGGTCCGCCGCGCCAGCGGAAGCGACCACGCTCGGGCTTCACGATCACCCACCCCGGATCGTCGGGCGGGAGCTCGATCGGCGCGCTCTGCGTCGCGTCGAGCAGCTCGATCGTGATCCCGTCGAGCGACGGCTGGAGACCCGCGTACGTCCCGAAAGAGTCGCCCAGCGTGGCGACGAGATAGAGCTTCGGCCACAGCTCAATCTGGCGGACGTCGAGATCTGCGTCCGAGCACTGCACGCAGTAACAGTCCGCGTCGCACCCAGCCGTGCACATCCCGACGTCGGTGTCGTCGCAATCCTCGCCGGGCTCGCGGATCCCGTTGCCGCATTCCGGGAAGTCGCCGCCGATGGTCGTCGCGACCAGCTGGAAGGGTCCCTCGCCGCTGACACGTTCCGCCCGCACGAACCACGTCCCAGGCTCCGGGTCCATGATGCGACAGAAGGCGTATTGCCCCGTGCCGGTTCCGCTGCAGTCGAACACGCCGGGCGCCGGAGCGTCGCCGGCTCGCACGTAGAGATCGAAGTCCGTCCCCGGCCGCTCGCTTCCCTGCAGCGCGACGCGAAGCTCGGTAGTGTTCGGCCGGACGGCGACGTTCTCCACGACGAACGGTCGCGCGGTCGTGAGGTCGTCGGTGAAGGCGCTCACGCTCACTTGGTCGTCACCGACCGCCGGAACGTCGTCGCATTCGAACGTGGAGAGGTCGTGGGACGAGGCGCGATCGATCCAATCGAGGTAGGCGAAGAGATTCGTTCCGTAGGCGTGATCCGTCGGAAGACAGATGGCCGAATCGCCACCGGATGCGACGCCCGCGACCATCGGGCCATATCCCATGTCGATCAGGAGCGGACCGCCCGAGTCGGGTCCACACGTATCGGCGTCGACGCCGGTGTACTCCCAGCAGATCGAGGTCTCGTCCGAGACGTCGTCCGCACAGGGCGCCGTCCACACGGTGCCTTCGCGCTTGAGCCCGCTGTCGCGCGTTGAGGACGTCTCCCAGCCGAAGCCGACGATCGTGCCCTCGCTGTCGAACGGCGGCACGTCGACGTCGTTCACGAGGAGCGGCTCGATCCCGGTGACGGTGGTCGCCAGCCGGAGCACGGCGACGTCGGCGGTCGGGAAGTCGTAGTCCTTGTGCACGGCGATGGAGTCGACCGTGAAGAACCCGGCGTGGGCGAAATAGACGACCAGGCCCGGAGGAACGTCGAGGTCCTGGCACGTCTTGCCCGTCGTGGGACACACGCAGTGCGCCGCGGTCACCACCGTCTGGCACCCGACGAGCGTCGCGGTGCACGCGGTCGTCGCCGTCGCCGGGCTCGTTCCGACGAGGAGCGCTCCGACCGCCGCGTGCTCCGCCGTGGGCTCCCCACCGACGATGGGAGCCGACACGGGCGAGGCACCGCAGATGCCCGTCGCGAGCAGGAGCGCGACGACGGCACGCGCCAAGGTGGGGAAGCGACCGGCGCTCAGGCGTGCACACCCGCTGCGCGACGCCCATGAGCCGTTCCCTCGACCTGCGCCGCGGCCCGCGGGCGCCACGTTACTCGAAGCCACGATTCCATAGTGCGGGACGGACTCGCGATGGTCGAGCACGTCAGGGCAACTTCTTTCCTCGACGGATCCGCGTTCGGCCAAGTATGCACAAGCAGGTCGAGCCGCGGTACGTTCCCGAACTGCGCCGCTCGAGTCTCGTCACCGTTTCATGCGGGCGCCGGGCGCCGGCGGCCGAGAGCGCGTTGGGGCACGCGCATTGCTCCGCTTCGATCTCACGCGGCTGCCGACGGTCGGACGCTCGGACGACACCACGCCGCAACCTCCATAGTACTCGCCCGCTCGAAGCGTGTTGCTCGACGACACGAATCTCGGCGACCGCGTGAGTGAACGAGCGCGGGTCGCCTTTTGGTAGCTTGGCTTTGGGAGGTTCAGCGCTTGTGCGCTTGCGTACAGTGCGACAGCGCGCCGTGCGACTCGCCGGGGTGTGTGGCGAACCTCATAAGCGGCGTCGTCTCCCGGGTCGGAACGCCACGTCAGTGACACCCCACAATCCATGCATCGTCTTCCTGGCCGCTGATTCCCGAACGCCTGGTCGCAGACGGGATCGCCGCCGTCGCACTTCCGTATAGCTAGGCCGCAGGATCGGCCCCGGAGCGCGCGATGTTTGGATTTGCGCTGTTGCGGCCGCGCTTGCGAGGTGCTTGGGAGAGCGCCGGATTTTGTCGGGATCGCATCCAACCCGACACTGAGATCGGCAACGAATCGCCTAGACGGCGCGGGACCAGACGTGGGACAAACGCTCACGCTCGCCACCGCGCAGGAGACACGGAGGCGATCAATCCCATGATCATCCGTAGCCTGTTCGCCGCCGTGCTCCTCCTCGGGCTGCGGACGGCCGCGCTCGCACAGACCTGCCAGCCGGCGCTGACGCCGTGCACGAGCGCCGCCCAATGCTGCTCCGGGGTTTGCGCGAATCAGCACGGGACCATGCAATGCACCGGCGTGAGCCGCGCCACGACCACCACGACAACGTCGTTGCCATCGACGACAGTGACCAGCACCAGCACCACCACCTCGTCCTCGACCACCAGTTCGACGACCGTGGCCACCACCTCCACCTCCTCGTCCACCACCGACACCCCGACGACCGTCAGTACGACCACCGTCGCCGACACCTCGACGACCGTCACGACCACCACCGTCGTCTCCAGCACGACGACGACCACGGCCTGCAAGCAAGTGCTGACGCCCTGCTCGAGCGCAGCCGAATGCTGCTCCGGGATCTGCTCGAATCAGCACGGGACCATGCAGTGCGCCGGCGTGAGCCGTGGCACGACCACCACGAGCACGTCGCTCCCACCGACGACGATGACCAGCACGACCAGCACCACCTCGACGACCGTCTTCGGGGCAACGACGAGCACGACGCTCTACGTCTATCGCTGCACCCTGGGCCTCGGTTTCAGCCAGACACGCCAATGGTGGGTCGCCGGCTCCGGTGGCGCCTTCGAAACGGTGGTGAACGACAATGTCTGGGAGATGCGCGAATACGCGGGTGCCGGCGTCGAGTGGCAGGATCCGACCTTCGCCGGCTGGACCAGTCCGATCCTCTCACCCTGTACCGATCAGTCGATCATCGACCGCGTGCTGCTGACGATCTCGACGTCCAATGGTTTTCCGACCGTGGACTGGTGGGTGCAGCAGATCCGCGCGGAGATCGCCACGATCCGCGTCATGCTCCCGGACGCCCGACAGATCATCCTGCAGTCGCTCGTCGGCGGCCCGAACCACATGATCTGCGGCACGCTCAGCAATCCGAACCATCCCTCGATCATCCACCCGCGGATCGATGAAGCGATCGCCATCGTGGCGCAGGACGCGCCGGACCTCGTCGTCGGCTACTCACCAGAGGTCGACAGCTGTGCGGACTTCACCGACTGGGCGGGCCATCTGACGAACGATGCCCGCTTGCGCGTGGGGCGGAAGATCGGACTCTACTACCTCGGAGCCGGGTTCTGACGGCGACGACCGCCGGTATTCAAGAGGCCGAGGGCCGCACCTACCGATCGTCCCCGCGCGGCGTTTCACGCCGATAGCGTGGGCTCGAATCACGCCGGGACACTCCCGCCTCCCTGCCCGGTCACGATGATGTCACATGCGACGTGCTGCGCCGGAGCACCCGGCCGGCTACGATCGACCGATTGGGGGACCGCTTCGCATGAAACTCTGGTCGTCGATCGTCGGGCTTGCGCTCGTGGTGGCCGGAGGCGCGGGCGATGCTCACGCCGCTCCCGCCAGCTTCGCCAGCAATCAGCGGATCGTCTACTCGGACGGGCTGCACAGCGAGAACACCGAGATGATCCGTCTCGGCGGCCGCATCCTGCTCATGTTCCGGGGTGGTGAGGAGGGCCAGATCGGATCGGCGCGCGCGCGCCTCAAGATCTTCGAGTCGCGCGATCGCGGGCGGACGTTCACCCCGCTCAGCGAGGTGAACGCGAGCAATCTTCCCGGCGAACGGGACATCCGGGATCCCAAGTTCGTGAAGATGGGCCGGAAGGTCTTCCTGTACGCGATCAGCCGCCTGCCGGGCTTCCACTACCGCGACTTCGGCGGCGAGGCGTGGACCGTCCGCGCCGAGTCGACGGATGGCGGCCGCACGTGGACTCCACCCATGAAGACGTACGCGGACGTCGACAAGTCCGGGAACGAGACCTTCTGGGGCTTCTGGCGGTACACGACGCGTCTCTACAAGGACGCCGGCAAGCGACGGCGGACGCTGTTCGCCACCGGCTACGCGGACTTCGACACCGCGGTCGCACTGTTCGCTTCCGACGACGGCATCACCTGGCAGAAGCGGTCGACGATCATCGCCGCGTACGACGACGTGCCGAGCGAGGCCGAGCTGCAGTTCTTCGGGAAGAACAACGACACCGCGGTGGCGTTGGTCCGCCTCGACAACCAGGACATCCTGGCCGACGGGCAGACTGCGATCTGCACGGCGCACGACCCGTTCGAACAATGGGAATGTGGCCGGCGGATCGAGCAGCGCCTCGACGGCCCGACCTGGGTCGTCCGTCGCGCCAAGGGACGCGAGCGCAGCTTCGTCTTCGCGCGCAAGCACCTGCCGTGCACGTTCAAGCGCACCGCTGCCTACGAGCTGCGCGGCGACCTCGCCGACCCGACTGCGCCGATCGAGGTCTGCGAGATCCAAGAGCTGGAGAGCTCCGGCGACACGGCGTACACGTCGCAGGCGCCGCTCGATCGGAATCGGTCCCTGCTCGCCTGGTACAGCAGCAAGGTCGATCAGGAGCTGCCGTGGTTCGAGGGTATCTCCTCGCCGAGCGACATCTGGCTCGCCGACGTGAACTTCAAGCGCGCGCCGGCCGAGTGCGTGCATCCGGCCCCCAAGCACGCCTGCGAGCCGCCACCCCTGCCCACGGGCACGACCGCGTTCGATGTGACCGGCGGCCACCTCCTGACGCTCGCTCCGGTGATATGGCCGGCGCAGACCCTGTCTTTCCGCGCGGACGTGCAGGTGAACGGCGCGACCTTCGACATCGCCCTCCAGCCCCTCGACGGTGTGAGCAAGGCGCCGGTGGGTGCGCCATGGACGGCGATGGGCGTCGCGATCTCGGCCGACGGCCGCTTCACGGCCGATTTCGGTACGCAGGTCGTGCCGGTGGAAGCTTACCCGCTGCTCGACGACCCCTTCCTGACCGTCCAGCAATTCGTCGTGAGCGGCGTCACGACCTCGAGCGACGGCTTCTGCGGGACGATCGGCGGCTATGGGCAGGTGTTCGGGACGAGCCCCTCGGATCGAATCCGCCTCGAGGGGTCGACGTTCGGTGCGGTGCGCATCATCGGCGCGGAGTTGCCGACCCCCGTCGCCGCTTGCCCGACGTCGTGAGCCCGCCGCCGGCGCCGATTCACTGCGCCTCGTGGGCTCCGATATCTGGCGCGAGTCCGCGCGGGACGTCGTTGCCGTAGAAGTCGGTCGTCGGCGCACCCGCGATGACCGTGCCGCGATCGATGGCGGGCGAGCCCGGGAGCAGCGTCCATTCGGTCACGGGTCGGCCGATGTCGTGGTACCCGAAACCGCTCACCAGGGGATCGAGGCCATAAACGGAGTGCGGCTCGTCGCCGACGATGGCACCCGCCGTGTACCGATACAGGTTGTAGTCGCGCTGGAACGGGACGTTCGCCATGCCCGAGCCGAGAACGTCCGCCACCGCCGACACCACCAGATTGTTCTCGAACAGGAGCGGCAGCGTGCCGAACGAGGGCTTCGGCGCCCACGAGGGCGTTCCGACGGCGCCGCGCGCGGTCGGATACACGGTATTGTTGTACACTCGCGCGCCGTCGATCCTTCCCGAGTTCCAGGTCGCGAAGTAGATCTCCTCCGCGCCGTCGCCGCTGCCCATGCGCCCGTTGTTGGCGCACACGTTGTAGCGGATGATCGAATTGACGGTGCTCGTTCGCTCGGCCCCGAAGACCGCGACGCAGTACGCCTGGTTGTCGTGCGCGTAGTTGTACTGCACGGTCGTGTCGGCGCTGTAGTAGTCGATGTCGAAGGCGCCGCCGTCGGCGCCGGGCGAATGATTGTCGTAGGCCTCGTTGCCGTGGACGAGCACGTCGTTGCTCGCCCAGCTCCAGATCGCATTCGGCGTTGCGATGGTCTGGATCGGCTGCATTCCGGAGCGGTAGACGACGTTGCCCGCCATGACGACGTGGCTCGCCATGTAGGTGGCGATACCGTCGCCTTGCGTGTCGTGCACCGTGCAGTCGAGGATCATGATGTTCGTGCTGCGACGGGCGAGCTCCTGGGCGTGACGCGCCCACTGCCGGTCGCCGGTGAGGTACTCGCCGTGCACGAGTATTCCAGCCCAGAGGCTGGTGTCGTATGCGGTGACCCCCTCGATCAGCACGTCGTTGAATCGCGAACCCGAGACGCCGGGCATCACGAGGACGAGACCCGTCGCCTTTCCATCCATGGCAGAACCCGTGACGTCGTGGACGACGAGATTCCGGAGCTGGAGGCCGTTCACCGTCGCGGTCGTCGACGAGGTGGCGAACAGACCGTAGCGGGCGCTGTTCGCGATCTCGAGATCCTGCACGGTCACGTAGGACGGGTTGGTGAGCCTGACGGCCGCGGCATTTCCCGCGCCATTGATGATCGGCGCGGCACCGGCGCCGGTGGCGCCGATCGTGATGCGGCTCGCCGCCGTGCCGGCGCGCCGGAAGAGAAGGGCTCCGTTGCAGGTCGTGCCTCGCTGGAAGAGAACCGTGTCGCCTGGCGCGAAGGGCCGATTCGAGACCGTGGCCAACGCGTTCCATGGGTTCGTCGCGGAGCCGTTGCCGTTCGAGCCGCGACTGCAATCGACGTAGTACGTCGCGGCGGACGCGCCGGCGGGAAGAAGGGCGGCGGAGAGAAAGGCGATCAGCGCGAGCCGGCCGAACCGAAACATCGTGCGTCCGCCCGGCACCAACGGGGGACATACAAGGCCCGTCTCGCCGCCGCCAGTCCCTTTCTGCTGGCCAGGCGACGAGCTGGTTCCCTCCTCGCTACTGTCCCGGGCACTCCGGACGCCGCTCGCGGCGAGCGCTCACTGCGAGTACGTCACGTCCAACGCGGGCCACAGGCTCGCATCGGCATGCTCCCCGGTTGCGAACTGGATGCGATCAGCGATTGCGTTCGCGTTGTCGTGCAGCTCGAACGCGAGCCGCACCTGGGTTCGCCCGCTTCGGTTGATCGCCGCGAGGCCCGCCGCGTCGAGCGTCCCGGTCGACCAGGCGCCATTCGTCGCAGGGTTGCTCAGCGAGGCCGAAGCCGGCGCGGTCGCCAGCGCCTGGAAGTCGCCCGCCTGCAGCGCCGCGTTGCCACCGAAGCTGCCCGTCTGCACGTCGGCCAACAGGCGTCCGAGCGTGGCGAACGGGTTCGCGCCCGAGAGCCCCGTGCGATTCAGGCGCAGCGTCGCCGAGACGATCGTGGCGCCTGCCGGGATCGTGGACGTGTCGAAGGACGCGATCACCTTGGACTGCGCGTTGTTCGCCTGGTCGCCGACCTGCACGGTCGGACCCGTCGCGATCGTGCTGCCCCCTACGCCGCTGCCCGGTGCGGACTCACCGACGACCCCGTCCTCCGGCCCGATCGACCGCAGCACGAGCGTCACCGGCGTGCCGCCGATCGTCGTCGAGGTAGTCGACGACGAGGTGGAGGTGGTCGTCGTGCTGGCGAGCACCGTCGTCGACGTGCTCGAGCTGGTACTCGTGCTCGTGGTCGTTGGAACGGACGTGTCGGTCGACGTCGTCGTGCTGCTCTGCGCCGTCGTCGTGGTCGTGGTCGGCGCCGCGGTCGTCGTCGTCGACGAGGGGACGGAGTACGTCACGTCGAGCTCGGGCCGCAGGGTCGCGTCCGCCTGCTCGCCGGTGGCGAGCTGGATCCGATCCGAGATCGCGTTCGCGTTGTCGTGCACCTCGAAGGCGAGCCGCACCTGGGTGCGCCCCGTCCTGTTGAGCGCCGCCAGGCCGGCCGCGTCGAGCGCTCCCGTCGACCAGGCGCCGTTCGTCGCAGGGTTGCTCAGCGACGCCGACGCGGGTGCGGTCGCCGCCGCCTGGAAGTCGCTCGCTTGCAGCGCGGTGCTGCCACCGAAGCCGCCGGACTGGACGTCGGCCAGCAAACGGCCCAGCGTCCCGAACGGATTCGCGCCCGAGAGCCCGACGCGGTTGAAGCGCAGCGTCGCCGAGGTGATCGATGCGCCGGCGGGGATCGTGGACGTGTCGAAGGACGCGATCACCCTGGACTGCGCGTTGTTCGCCTGATCGCCGACCTGCATGGTCGTGCTGGTGGCGTTGATGCTGCCGCCGACGCCGCTCCCTGGCGCGGACTCACCCAGGCTGCCGTCCTCGGCACCGATCGAGCGCAGGACGATCGTCGCCGTCGTCCCCGCGAGGGTCGTCGAGGTGGTCGACGAGGAGGTCGTGCTCGTCGTCGTGGTGGCCGGCATCGTCGACGTGCTCGTGGTCGTCGGCGGCGACGTCGTGGTGCTGGACGTGGACGTCGTGGCGCTGCTCGTGCTCGTCGTCGTGCTCGTGCTGCTCGTCGTGGGGAGCACGGTGCTCGTACTCGTCGTCGGCGCCGGCGACGACGAGAGGTACGTCACGTCGAGCTCGGGTCGCTGGGCCGCGATCGGATCCTCCCCGGAGGCGAAGACGGTCCGGTCGGCGACTGCGTTCGCGTTGTCGGGGAGCTCGAAGCCGATCCGGACTTGCGTCCGTCCGGTCTTGTTGATCCCCGCAAGGCCCGCAGCGTCGATCGATCCGATCGACCAGAGATCGCCGTTGGTCGCCGGGTCGTTCAACGATCCCACCGCCGGTGCCGTCGCCGCGGCCTGGAAGTCGCTCGTCTGCAAGGCGGCGCTGCCGCCGAAGCTGCCCGTTTGCACGTCGACCAGCAGGCGGCCCAACGAGTCGAAGCCGGTCGAGCCGTAGTAGCCCACGCGCTTCAGGCGGAGCGTTGCGCCGAGGATGACGGCATCGTCGGGAAGCGACGACGTGTCGAACGATAGCACCATCTTCACCTGGCTGTCGTTCGCCTGGTCGCCGACGTTGAGCGTCGTGAAGGTCGAATAGGCGTAGCCGCCCACACCGCTGCCGGGCGGCGACTCGGCCACGTACCCGTCCTCCGTGCCGACCGAGCGGAAGGCGGCGGTCGTCGCCGGTACGGTCACGTGGATCGTCTGCAAGCCCGTGCGCCCGGAGGTGTCGACGACCGACGCCGTGATCCAGTGCGTTCCCAGGGACAGTGTGGACGTCGTCAAGCCGCTGCCGCTTCCGATGGGTCCGTCGATGCTCGAGGTCCAGACGAGGTTCGCGGTCAGGTCTCCGTCGTCGGCGTCGGTCGCGCTCCCGCTGAAGGCGATAGGATCGCCGGGCTGGACGACCGTCCCGTCCGCGGGCGCACCGATCGTGACCGTCGGTGCCTGTGGATCGCTCGCGGGGACGGCGGGAAACCAGGTCTGCGTCACGGGCGATGTTTTGAGGAAGTCGAGCAGCATCGCGCCGACCTTGCGGATCGCGAACTGCTGCAGGTGCGCGCCCTCGTTCACCAGGAATTCGCTGCAGTCCCACGTGAGACCGTCCGAGCGCGGCGTCGTGCCGTCGGCCCAGAGGTACGGGCCCCAGCCGAGCCACGGCGCGACGGTGGTGTCGTTGACGTCGCCGGCAACCGGATCGATGGGGTTGAGTGGCGTCGCCATCTGGTCGATCTGCGACTCGATCAGCCACTTCACGCCGAACCCGCCCTCGTACGCGGACGGCTCGGGGCTGAGCGGCGTGACCGAGTAGCCCGCATAGATACGAGTCGAGAAGAAGATCTGACGGAGGTTTGGGTAGCGCGTCTTGAGGGCGCGCGCGACGCTCCCGAGCCGACCCTCGAGCACGCGGGCATCGGCGTTCTCGCTCGGCAGCGTCGCGGGTGGATTGATGTTGGCCTCCTTCAGCCACACCGCCTGCACCTGGGCCTCACCGAGGCCCTGTGCGGCGAGGAGACCGCCGACAGCGTCGTAGTTCGCCCCGCCCGGATCGACCCACGTCTTGGTGTCCTGCTGCGGCCGCGCGCCGTTTATCATCACGAGCGTGGCGTGGTTCACCGCGGCGTCCAGCGCCGCCTGTCCCATGAAGGACTCCGGCCAACAGCCCGTGGTGCCCATCGGGAGGCAGAACTCGCCGGCCGCATTCGACATGCCGACCGCCAGCAGAACGATCTTGCCGCTCTGCGCGTCAGGCGCGCCCGCCGGATTGCGGGGGACGATCTGCGCCGCCGCGACGAGCCCGGCGGCCAGGTGCGCCGGCGGCATCGCGTTCGAGCCGCCCGGATACAGACCGCCCTGGTACTGCCCGATGTAGAGGCCGGCGCCGAGATCCGTCAGCGGCACGCGTCCGATCGAGGTCTGCGCGCAGTTCTGCGAACGGCCGGCGGCTGGAAACAGCAGCACGGCAATCGCGAGGCTCCTCCACCAGGCCGCCCTCATCGAAGGTCGGACCATGACATGGGGTGCGTCGGTGCGACAAGGGAAACCTTGGAATCTGGGCGCCTAGCGCAAGGACAACCCCTTGCGCCTGCCAAGGCGGTGTGTGCCGCCTGCGTCACTTGTGAGCGCGCCCTGACGCGAACGACGGCACCAGCGGACGAGAGTCGATTCGCACCGCCGGCCGAGTGGGATCTGAACGGGTGGACCTAGGCCCCGTACCGTGGGGCGAACGCGTTCATATCGACCGCGACGGGTGCCGGCGCGTCGGACGGCATGCGTCTTGCGAAGCGCTTTCCACCCAGAGACGCCATGCCACACCCCGCGGTGCAGCCGAGAAGGTTCGACGACAGGTACGAACCCGACGACGTGTTCGGAGAGCAGGACGCACGCCACGTCGTGTGTGTATCCTGCAATCTCCTCATCCGTCGCGATCCCGAAGCCCAGCGCGTCCACGCGCAATCGTGCCTCCCGACCTTGGGGACGAGGCTCTCGCAGCTCTACCACCGCCTCCGCGGCCGCTGAGGATCGGGCCGGCCGGCGCGACGGGCCGCGCCACGCGCACGAGCTCTGATTCAGCGGTTGTACCGTCCTGGCCGCAGCGGTGTGCGCCACGTCCGCATGGACGCTCCTTCAGCCGAGCGCCCTCGCCACGGCGGCGTGGATCGGCACGGCGTGGTCGTTCTGTCTGCTGAGCACCGCCATATCTCTGCGAGAGCTCCTGACCGGTAGCCGCGTCACGACCAACCACCTCGTGGGAGCGATGTGCGGGTATCTTCTGCTCGGGGTGCTGTGGTCACGTATGCGGCGGTCGAGCTGGCGTTTCCAGGCTCGTTCCGGTCCGCGGCGCGTGATGCGGGCCCGGCGCTCGACGACTTCCTGTATCCAGCCTCATCACGCTCACGACCACGGGGTATGGCGACGTCCTTCCCGTCGATCGGCTGGCACGCGCGCTCGCCAGCCTCGAGGGCGTCGTGGGACAGCTCTACGTGGCGGTGCTGGTGCCGACGCTCGTGGCGCAGTACGTTGCGCCCCGTCCCGCCGAATGAGGACGACGATGATGACGCCGAAGCTCGCTGCCGTCGCATGGGTGCTCCTCGCTGCACGGGCGTTCGCCCAAACCGCGTCGCCGCCGCAGATCATCGGCGTGCTGGCCGGCCCGGGTTCGATGAAGCCGCAGCCGAACCTCGCCTTCTTCGGTACGGACCTCGGCTGGACGGTCGCGCACGGCGGCGAGCTGCGCATCCTGTTCGGCGACACCGACGAGGTGTTCAACACCGTGTGCTTCCCGCAGCAGCACAACGACGACTCGCAGGGCTCGATCCCACTGGTGCGGCCCGACGGCGTGCCGCCTCTCACCATGGATGCGATCCCGGGCGATGCGAATACGCTCCAGCGGCTCATCGTGATGCGAAACGGCGAGTCGCTCCCCATGGGATACGGCCAGGTCCCGGTCTCGGCCTACAGCGACGGCGAGCACCTGGTGGCGATCGTCGGGCGCGGGGGTACCATCCCCTGCAAAGCGGGCGTCGCCGATCCCGTCGCCGCCTGCCGCGGCCCAACGTCTGACCATCCCGATCGGTCGAACTGGAAGAGCGCGGACGGCTTGCGCTGCTCGACGACGGTGGGCGAGTGCGTCCCGGCCCCGAACGGCATCCCGACCGCCTGCGACCTCGCCACGGGCGGGGGCTGCAACGCGTCCCTGGGCGAATCGTGTCTCCCCACGACGAACGGACTCTGCGTCGATCCGTCGAGCTCGCAGAACGACGGCACGCCCAGCTCCGAGCACTTCACCGATGGCAACGACATGGAGTTCGCGATCGAGGACCCGAGCCAGCGCGGCCACTACGAGTCGCTCGCGACCCTGCGCACGAACAAGTTCATCAACACGACGGCGCGCACGGTGAAGCGCTTCGCATTCCACCCGCCGTCGGGATCTGGGCGCCGGGCGGCCGCGAGCGACTACGAGGCGGGCACCGGCGCGCTCCTCGTCTGGGGCCGTCCGCACTTCTCGGGCGAGCAGGGACGCCAGGCGCAAATCTACCTCCTCGTGCACAAGCTGCCGATCAAGCGCGCGCGCAACGGGCGTTGGGTATTCCGTCCATTCTTCTACGCGGGCACCGCGCACAACGGCTCTCCGCGCTGGTCGCGAAAGCAGGCGAACGCGAAGCCCCTCGCGCTCGACGGCGTGGCGGGCGGCAGCCCGTTCGAGGAGCAGCCGCTCGTGAACCAGTTCACGGCGAGCTGGGTCGGCGGCACGATCAACAAGTGGGTCATGCTCTACGGCGGCGACATCGGTGACTACCTGCTCGCCGACCCGGCGCACGACCGGCCGGGCGAAGGCCCGGGCTCGGTGCGCATCCGCTTCGCGAGCGATCCGTGGGGACCCTGGTCGCCCCCGAAGCCCCACTTGCTCCAGGGATCACCGACCGAAGTCGGATCGCCCCTCGGCCCGGGTGGCGTCCTCTTCCATCCGCTCTGTGTGGATCAGCCGGGCGCACCGTGCACGCGGAGCGATGACGCGCGCCCGGTCGACTTCTTCTTCGGGTGCACCCCGGTCGGGAAGACGTTCGACAGGGGGTTCTTCTACGGTGCGAACATCGTCGACGCGTATACGCAGTCCGACGGCGGCACCGGGATGGACGTCTACTGGAACATCTCGACGTGGAACCCGTACGGGGTGCTGTTCCTGAGGACGAACCTGCAACCCTAGTCGCCGCTGCAGACTCCCCACGTCGCCGACGGCGGGTTGACGCTGCGATCGCGCGAGGCGTTGCGGCTCGACTTGGACCACCTTCGCCACCGCCCTGGAAGCGGAATTCTTCGACGGCGAGCGTTCGTCTCCGGGAGTCAGCGCCGAGCGGTCAGGAGAACCACCGGGATGTCGCGCTTGGTCCCGGCCTGGTAGCCGTCGTAGCCGGGCCACTGCTTCGTCATGGTCGGCCACACGCGCTTCTTGTCATCCGCGCTCCCGGTCCGTGCGGTGACCGCAATGAGCTTGTCCCACACCTGGATGGTCGCCTGCGGGTTCGCGACCAGGTTCTCGTACCAGCCGGGATGGTCGGGAGCGCCGCCCTTCGACGCGATCAGCACGTAGTCGTCGCCGTCCCGTCCGTAGATGAGCGGGAACTTCCGCGTCTTCCCGGACTTCCGGCCCTTGGTGTGCAGCACGAGACAGCTGGTCCCGTTCCAGTCGTGACCGACCTTCCCACCGGTCGCCTCGTACTGGCGCACGTGCTCGTCGCCGAACAGACTGAAATCAGGCATGGCCCCACCGTGGCACGCGCGGCGAGCCGTGGCGACCCGTGTCCACATCTGGACATGGTGGTCCAGATCTGGAATCCTGGGTGGCGAGGGCGATCCATGCCACAGACGCAGAGCGAGAAGGCCGGCGACGTCACCCCTGCCGCCCTCCGCCCCCACCCGGCCGAGCGCAAGCGCAAATCCGCGCCGGCCCTGCGGGCCTTCTTCAACATCGCCGACACGTGGGGGCTCGATGCGAAGGCCCGGCTGGGGCTTCTCGGCTGGCCGAGCAAGTCCACCCTGTACAACTGGAAGACCGCGACCGATGTGACGCTTCCCTACGACGTGCTGGTGCGGCTCTCCCTGGTTCTCGGCATCTACAAGGCGCTGCACATCCTCTACCCGGACGACGCCTTCGCGGACCGGTGGATGAAGCTGCCGAACCGGAACGTGATGTTCGGCGGCCGCTCGCCGATCGACCACGCCGTGCGCGGCGGCACGATCGGCCTCTACGACGTCCGGCGTCTCCTCGATGCCCGCCGCGGCGGCTGGAATTGACGCCGCCCGGGCGACGCCTCCGGATCAGGAACACCCATCGACTCGTCCGTAGTCGCTTCCCTGCCGTGGACGTCTTTGCCGACGTGAGCCCGCCGCACGATCGCGACGCCCTCACCGATCTCGAGAGCTGGACCAACGACCGCATCCAGAACGATCTCGGCGAGCGGGTCCTGCTGCCGCGCACCGAGCTGGCGACGGGTCGCAACGCCAGCATCGTCAACGCGGCGTTCTGTCATCCGCACCCGTCCGGGGGACGGTTCACCTCCGGCGAGCTGGGGGGCTGGTACGCCGCCTTCGAGCTCGACACCGCCCACGCAGAGGTCGGGTTCCACTGGCGTGCCGAGTTCGAAGAGGTCGGGCACATATCCGGCCGTGTCGAGGCCCGCGACTATCTCGCTGACTTCAACGCAGCCTTTCACGACGTGCGGGATCGCCGCCGATACCGCGCCGTCTACAATCGAACGAGCTACGCGAAGTCGCAGCAGCTGGGTGGGCACCTCCGATCGGCGGGATCGAACGGCATCGCCTACGACAGCGTCCGGCGCCCCGGGCACACCTGCATCGTCGCGTTCCGGCCGAGGCTCGTCCTGAACGTCCGTCAGGGAGCCCACTTCGAATACGTGTGGAGTGGGAAGCCGGAGCCGGCGATCCGACGCGTGCCTGGTGGGGGCAGGTAGCGAGCGCCGGGCTCGCTTCACCCTTTCGGTCGCGCGATCCATTCGGTAGGACAACGCCCATGACGCCCGTCCGCCTCGCCGCCATCGCCGCCGCCGTCATCCTCTGCCTGAGCCACCACGCATCCGGCGCTCCCCCGCGCGACGTGGCCGCCGCGATCGCCGACATGCCCCTCCTCTTCGTCGCGAACCAAGGACAGCTCGACCGGCGGGTCGGCTTCGTGCTGCAGGCGACCGACAAGACGCTCTACTTCACCCCGTCCGGCGTGACGCTCCTCCTCCACGGCAAGACCCGCCGCGAAGCGGTGAAGCTCACGTTCCCCGGCGCGCGTCCCGGCGTGCGACCCGAGGGCCTCGATCCGGCGGCGACGATGTTCTCGTTCTGGCGCGGCGAGCCCGGAGCGAGCCGCTCGGGAGTGCGGAGCTACACACGCCTCGTCTACCGCGATCTCTGGCCCGGCATCGACCTCGAGTACGCCGTGCAGGGCCACGCTCTCAAGTACACGTTCCACGTCCGGCCGGGGGCCCATCCCGATCGCATCCGTCTCGCCTATCGCGGCGCCGAGCGGCTCGTGCACACGGCGGCCGACACGCTCGCGATCGAAACGCCGGACGGCGCCTTCGAAGACGCACGCCCGATCGCATTCCAGCGGACGGCGAGCGGCGCCGTCGACGTGCGGGTGCGCTACGCGATCGTGCCGGCGACCGCGCCCGGCGTGCACGAGCACTCGTTCGACGTGGGGGCGTACGATCCCGCCCTGCCGCTCGAGCTCGACCCCGCCATGGTCGTCTACGCCGGCTTCTTCGCCGCGACCGATTCGGTCGGCACCTGCGGGCGCGGCGGCGGCATCGCGGTCGATCGCGACGGCAACGCGTACGTGACGGGCAACACGAACAACGAGCCCGGCACGTTCCCGCCGCTGATCGGCCCCATCACGACGTACGGCGACAACACCGACGCCTTCGTGGCCAAGATCGGCGTGGGCGGCACGATCGTCTACGCCGGCTTCTACGGCAGCCCCAGCTTCGAGACCGGCGACGCTATCGCCTCCGATCCCGACGGCAACGTCTACCTCCTCGGGAGCGGGACGAACATGCTGCCGAACATCACCGGCCCGATGCTCCCGCCAGGCACCGGCGGGATCTACATCGCGAAGATTGCGGCCGATGGCTCCGGCGTCGCGTGGACGCGGCTCATCCCGGGCAACCGCGGCATCTGCCCCCGCGCGCTCGCCGCCGACGCCAACGGCAACGCCTACGCGGCCGGGTTCACGAACTCCGACGAGTCCGTCTTCCCGGTCATGGGCGGCCCCACCCTCCACTACAACGGCCAGACGAACGACGGCGACGACGCCTTCGTCGTGAAGGTCAACTCCGGCGGGGCGATCGTCTACGCCGGCTTCCTCGGCGGCACGAAGGTCGACGAGATCGACGCGATCACCGCGGACGACGATGGCAACGCCTACGCGGCCGGCGTCACGGCGTCGTCGGAGAACGAGATGTTCCCGGCCACGCTCGGCCCCGACCTCACCTACAACGGCGGCGATACCAACGACATCCTCAAGTTCGGCGACGCGTTCGTCGCCAAGATCGGACCCGCGGGCTCGATCGTGTTCTGCGGCTACATCGGGAGCACCGGCTTCGACGAGGGCACCGGCGTGGCCGTCGACACCGCGAGGAACGTGTACGTCGCCGGCTCGACGAAGAGCGCCGGGTCGTTCCCGACCAGCATCGGCCCGAACCTCACGACGACCGTGACCGACGGCACGCAGGTTCCGTTCCTCGTCAAGGTCGCCAGCACCGGCACCGGGATCGGGTACGCCGGCTTCATCGGCGATGGGAGCGGCGAGAACGTGCGCGTGGGCGTCGACTCGGGCAACAACGCGTACGTGGCCGGCACCACCACCGGCGGGCCGGACCAGTACCCTGCGGGAGGCGTCGCCGCGACGCGGCTCGGTACGTACGGCGACGTGTTCGTCGCCAAGGTGCCGGCGAGCGGCATGGGCCTCGAGTGGTCGGCCTTCTTCGGCGGATCGAGCGAGAACCTGGACGGCATGGCCGTCCATTCGACGGGGGACGTCTTCCTGTTCGGCAGCACGTTCGCCGACGGGTCGAGCTTCCCCGTGAAGGGCGGTCCGCTGCTCACCAAGACGGCGTCGTTCTCGGATCAGTTCTACGTCGCCCGCATCAACGGCACCCCCGGCAACGGCCCGGGCGGTGGTCCCGGCGGCGGGGGGAACTGCGCCGACATCGCGAGCTGCCAGGCCGCGCTCACCGCTGCCCTGCCCGACCCCGCCGCGGCGACGAATGCCAAGAGCCGGAAGGTCGCGCGACAGCTCGCCACCCTCGATCACGCCGCCGACGCCTCGATCGCCAGGGGCATCAGCGCGACCGGCAAGAAGCACACGCGCTTCTTCAAGCGGGCGCGCGGCAAGCTGGCGAAGCTCCTCTCCAAGGCCCGCGCGGCCGACGGCAAGGGAACGCTCGGGATCGCATTGTCGCCGATCGACGGCGCCGCCACACAGCTCAGCGCCCTGCTCCAGACCTGACGGGGAGCGCCGTGGCTCCGAGCGACTACTTCCGCGGCAAGCGCGTCGTCGTGACCGGCGGGTCGAGCGGTATCGGCTACGCCTTCGCCGCCCGGATCGTTACGCTCGGCGCGGACGTGGCACTCGTCGCCAGGCGGCGGAGCCTCCTCGACGAGGCGCGGACGCGACTCCTGGCGCTGCGATCGGACGCGCGCGTGACGGTCCTCGAGCTCGACGTCGGCGACGCCGTCGCCGTCGAGCGGACGATGGCGGCGCACCTCGCGGCCGAGGGCGCCGACATGCTGGTCAACAACGCGGGCATCGTGATGCCCGGCCGCTTCGTCGACCTCCCCGCCGCGGAGTTCCACCGGATGATGGACGTCAACTACTTCGGCACCGTGCACATGGCGAAGGCCGTCGTGCCCCATCTCGTCGCGCGGCGCGGCGGACACGTGCTGAACGTCTCGTCGCTCGCCGGCGTGCTCGGCATCTACGGCTACACCGCGTACGCCGGCAGCAAGTTCGCCGTGGTCGGATTCTCGCAGGCGCTCCGCGCCGAGCTGTGGCCGTACGGCGTGCGCGTGAGCCTCTGCCTTCCGCCCGACACCGACACCCCGCAGCTCGCGTTCGAGAACCTCCACAAGCCCGCCGAGACGAAGGCGATCGCGGGTACGGTGAAGACGCTGTCGCCCGACGTGGTCGCCGAGGCCATGGTGTCCGGAATGGCGCGGGGCGACTTCGAGATCTATCCCAACCTCGCCTCGCGCCTGGTGGCGCTCGGCCAGGCGGTGCTGCCGGGCGTCACGCGTCGCGTCTGCGACGCCGCGCAACGCAAGGCGTCCCCCGCCTCTTCCGTTGACGGCGGCACCGGCCGCATGTGAGGAATCGACACGCGATGCACACGTCCCGCCAGCTCTCGATCCTACTCGCCGCCTCCGCCGTCTGGCTCTCCGTCTCGGCCGGCGACGCCGCGGCCGGCCACACGAGCGGCCTCTGCGAAACCGCTGCGACCGATCACGCCGCGCCGCCCTACGTCGTCGTGCTCTCGGCCTTTCCCGCCGAGCTCGCCCCGCTCGTCGCTGCGGCCGACGTCGAATCGACGGTCGAGGCGGGCGGCCGACCGTACTACGTGGCGCGCCTCGAGGGCGTGAGCGTGATCCTCGGCCTCATGGGCATCGGCACCGCGAACGCGCGCAACTCGACGACGAGCGTCCTGTCCGCCTTCGACGCCGCGGCGGTCATCGTGAACGGCGTCGCCGGCAGCAACCGGCGCATCGGCGACGTCGTCGTCGCCACCGACTGGATGGAGAAGGACCAGGATGGCGTCTTCCACCCCAACCGGGCGCTCTACGCGCTGGCACGCCTCGCGAAGGCGAACCTTCCGGCGCCGCTGGAGAAGTGCACGCAGGTGCCTCCCGGCGCCCCGGATGCGCACACGGTGTGCATGCCCTTCACGCCCACGGTGGTCTTCGGCGGAGCGGGCACGACCAGCGATCCCGCCGGCGGCAATCCGATCCCGTGCATCCCCAACGGCGGGCCGCTGTTCGGCTGCGAACTGCCGACGGCCATGACGGCCGGGATCAGCGTGGCGATGAAGCCGAAGCCCAAGAGCTCCAACACGGTCGAGGACGAGGAGACGGCCGCCGTCGCGCGCGCGGCCGACGAAGCCGACGTTCCCTTCCTCGGCATCCGCGCGGTGTCCGACGGCGCCGGCGATCCGCTCGGCGACCGGGGCTTCCCCTTCCAGTTCGCCGACTACTACGACCTCGCCGCTGTCAACGTCAGCGCCGTCACGCGCGCCGTCGTCGCCGAGGTGGGCAAGCTCGCCACGGACCGTTCGGCTCGCGATACGTGCCGCCAGCTCGCCAAGGAAAGCTGGAAGCGCGCGGCGACCCAGATCCTGCGTCGTCGCGGTCAGTGATCGCCGGCGCGGCGCGCCAGCACCCAGTGCTGGGCGCCGAACGGGAGGCGCCCGAGCACGGGCTCGAGAGCGCGCAGAAAGCCGAGCACGCGCGGAAAGTAGAAGAGCGAGCGCTGGTCCAGGACCTCGAATCCCCCTGACGTGACGAGCGCGCGCAGCGCACGTGGCGAGATCGGTACCGCGTCGCGATCGAAGGCGATGCGCCGCATGACGAGGCGCGCGCCGGGATTCCAGGGGTTGTTCTCGAAGACCGCGAGATGCGCGCCCGGGAGCAGGCCGGCGTGGATGCGCGCGAGCACGGCCGCTCGATGCGAGGGCACGACGTGATGGAAGACGCCGTTCACGTAGCAGAGGTCGAAGCGCTCGGTGGCCGGCCACGCATCCAGCTGCTGGAACCGTACGTGCGGACCCGCGTGCCGGGCGGTTGCCGTGCCCAGCGCCTTCGCCGCCGTATCGACGCCGACCACGTCGGCGCCAGCGAACGCGTCGGCGAGACGACGGCTCGCGTCGCCCAGGCCGCAGCCGAAGTCGAGAATGCGACGCGGCGCCGCGCCGGCGAGTCGCGTCCGCAGATCGGCGATCCGACCGTCGATGAAGAAGTGCCGGTCCTCGCCGGAGAGTCGGATGCCGTCCGCGAGCTGGCGCTCGTATTCGTCGGCGAGGTCGAAGGGCGTGGAGGCGCTCACTCGCCCATCACCAAGAGCGCCGGGGCCATGGCCACGAGTGGCGGCGTCGTCACGAGGTCGAAGGCGAGCGTGAAGGGCACGAGCAGATACACCCAGGGCGTCGTCCACACCTGCGTGAGCGCGCTCGCGTAGAGGGTCGCCGGATCGGCGGGCTCCTCGTAGGCCAGGAGGAGATCGCCGTCCCCGGTCGGCGTCACGCGCAGGAGCGGCGGCGCGGGCGGCGTGCCCGTCCCGTCCCACACGGCGACCGGACGTCCCGACCGATCCCACGAGCGCAGGGGCTCGGGCTGCATTGTCGCCGGCGTCGCGACCTCGGCGAGCGGCACGACGACCCAGCGCGGCGTCCGTCCGAGCGTGCGTCCGTTGTCGTCGGTTACCCGCGCGTCGTAGCCGATGACGAGCCGGTCGCCGTCGACCCAGGCCTCGCGAACCGACGCCACGTACTCGCGGCGCCGGCCGACGTCGAGGAGATGCCCGGTGACGCAGCCCGACGTCGCCACGACGACGGCGGTGAGCGCCGCCGCCACGATCCTAGTAGAACGGACCATGGTACATCTCGTAGACCTTCACCGGTCCGCCGCCGAAGTACACGCGCTTGGGGAACGTGAACGTGCGCGCGACGCGATCGTACTCGAAGGTGACGGGCGCGTCCGCGTCGTTCGGGTCGTAGGCGCGGAAGCGGAGCCCCACCGGCGCGTCCTCGACGCCGTAGAGCAGCAGGGCGTGGTTCATGGCGAACGACGGGTAGCGATGGACTCGTACGATGGGTGTTCGCCCCGCCTCGACATCGCGACGAAGCTCCTCGGCCGTCGCTTCCTGGTTCGAGGGCGTGAACGGGAAGATGAGTCGCCAGTTCGCGCGCTGGAAGAAGATCCGCCACGAGCTGCTGATCTCCTGCTTCAGCATCACCTCGCGCGCGGCGCTGAAGGATCGCAGGTTGGGATAGCCCGGGATGACGACGGGATCGGCCGACGGCTCCTGGTCGCGGGGTGAGCGCGCGAGCACGGCCCGCGCGAGGGCGCGATAGCCCTCGTCGTCGAGCGGCGGGGCGTCGGGAGCGAAGCGCGCCTCGAGAAAGAACTGTCGCACGGCCCGCGTGACCGGGGCACACCGCAGCGAGAATGCAGGGCGCGGATCGCGTTCGGTCCAACGCTCCGACCCGTCGTCGGCGACGTGGAACTCGAGGAGGGTCTCGTTCGCGAACGCAAAGGAATCGGATGCGAAGTCGAACGGACGCGGTCTTCGCTCGGGAGCCCGCGCCACGCATGCCGCGGCACACGCCGCCACGAGTACGACGAGGGTCGCCACCCGCACCGCACCCGGATCTCGCCGCGTCAACCGGCCCATCGCGCTGCCGTCTCTCCTAGCACGGCTGAGATCGGCCGCGAGCCGGCTATCGTCCCTTCCACACCGGCGTCCGCTTCTCCTTGAACGCGGCGAGCCCCTCCTTGGCGTCGTCGCTCATGAAGACGCCGGCGGAGTAGCTCATCTCGTTCTCGAGCGCCTCCTTGAGGCCGAGAAAGGTGCTCTCCTTGGCGGACTGCTTGCAGGCCTTCACGGCCAGCGGCCCGTTCTTGCAGATCGTGTCGGCGAGCTCGCGCGCCGCAGCCATCACGCCCTCGCGCGGGACGACGCGGTTTACGAGCCCCATCTGGAGCGCCCGCTCGGGCGTGATCCGGTCGGCCAGCAGCAGGACCTCCATCGCGTTGCACCACGAGAGCTGACGCGCGCTGTGAACCGTGGAGCCGCCGCCCGGGAAGAGGCCGCGGCGGGGCTCGGCCAGCTGGAACCACGCGGTGTCGGCGCACACGCGCAGGTCCGTGTTCCACATCATCTCCATGCCGCCCGCCGCGCAGATGCCGTTGATCGCCGCGATGACCGGTTTGTAGAGCTTGAACTCCTCGCCCGTCTCGGGGACGAGCGCGCCGTCGCGCAGCACGGCGACGAGCGAGTGCGCCATCGAATACTTCGACTCCCCGACCGCGAGCGTCGACTCCCCCGCCGCGAGCTTGTCGGCCCGCTCGGCGACGATGGGGACGAACTTCTTCAAATCGGCGCCGACGCAGTAGACGTCGCCGACGCCGGTCAGGATGGCGACGAAGGCGTCGGCATCGTCGCGAAAACGGATCCACGCGTCGGCGAGCATGCCGAAGTGGTCGACGTCGAGAGAGTTGCGTGCCTCGGGGCGGTCGATCGTGATGGTGACGACGTGCCCGTCCTTTGCGTAGTGGATGGCCATGGCCGCGAGGCTTACAACGAAGGCGCGGTCCGGTTCCAGCTTCCGACCCGGGCTGCTACAAGCCCAAGCGCGTATGGCGAGGCTCATCGTGAAGTTCGAGAACGGCGACCCCGATCGGGTGATCGAGTTCGACCCGGCGAAGGCACCGTTCCAGCACGACGGGCAACCCGCCTCGATCCTCGACGTCATGCTCGGTCACGGCGTCTTCCTGGAGCACGCGTGCGGCGGAAGCTGCGCGTGCACGACCTGCCATGTCGTCGTGAAGCAGGGCTTCGACAAGCTCCGTCCGTCGGAAGAGAACGAGGACGATCTCCTCGACAAGGCGGTCGGCCTGACGCCGACCTCGCGTCTCGGCTGCCAGGCGGTGGTGACGGATCCCAACGCCGAGATCGTGGTGGTCGTGCCGCGCTACACGGTGAACATCGAATCGGGAAGCCATGGCCGTTGAGCGGGCGGCGCGCGTCGCGAAGCTGATCGACCACGCGCCCGACACCCGCTCGCTCGTGCTGGCGCTCGGTCCCGACCACGGCTTCTCGTTTCGTCCCGGCCAGTTCCTCTCCTGTCTGCTCCCAGTGGGGGGCGAGCGTATCATCCGGCCGTACTCGATCGCGTCGGACGCCGCTCGGCCGGACGAGCTCGAGATCCTCTTCAACCTCGTGCCGGACGGTCCGGGCTCGCGTCACCTCTTCCGCCTGCGGCCGGGGGACGCGGTCGACTTCACCGGCCCCTGGGGCACGTTCACACTCGACGAACCACCGGACGCGCCGCTCGTCTTCATCGCACAGAACACCGGCATCGCGCCCATCCGATCGATGCTCCTGCGCGCCGCCGGCCGCACGCGACGCCCGCTGCGGCTCGTCTACGGCACGCACCTGCGCGTGTACCACGAGGAGCTCGCTCGCCTGCCCGGCGTGAGCGTCGAGGTCGTCGACCCCGATCGTCTCGTCGACGAGACGCTGCGACGCTTCGTCGACGCCGACGCCGATCGCTCGCGCCACTTCTGGGTATGCGGCGTGGGGACGATCGTCCATGCGCTGCGCGATCGTCTCCGCGGCGCGGGCTACACCCGGCGTGCGGTCCAGTACGAGAAGTGGTGACGCTCCGCCGCGCGGTCGCCACGTTCGTCGCCATCCTGCTCGCGCTGGTCGGGCTGCATCTCTTCGCCGTCTCCGGCCGCACGATCTACCGCGGGGGCCCGATCGTCACGCTCGACCCGCAGAACCGCGTCGCGGAGGCGATCGGCATCGACGGCGACCGGATCGCGATCGTCGGCAGCGAGGCGGACGTCGTCACGTGGGGTGGCCGCTGGGCTCGCGTCCTCGACTTGCGCGGCCACGCGCTCGTGCCGGGCTTCGTCGACGCCCACAGCCACTTTCCGGGCTCGGGCCTGTTCGCGGTGATCGAGGATCTCCACGCCCCACCTGCCGGCGACGTCGCCACGATCGCCGACGTCGTCGAGCGGCTGCGCCGTCGCGCGGCGGCGACCAGCACCGACGCCTGGGTCGTGGGCATGGGCTACGACGACTCGCTCCTCGTCGAGGGCCGCCATCCCACGCGGCAGGACCTCGATCGGGTCTCGACCGAGCGCCCCGTCGCCGCCGTGCACGTCTCGGGACACCTCGCGGCCGTGAACACGCGCGGGCTCGCCGCGCTCGGATACGACGCGCGTACGCCCGATCCGCCGGGCGGCCGCCTGCACCGTGACGCCACCAGCGGCGAGCTCGACGGCGTGCTCGAGGAGCGCGCGATGGATCCGGTGGCCTCACGCGTCTTCGCGCCGGCCCCGCTCGACGCGTACCGCATCCTGCGCGAGGGCGAGCGGCGGTACCTCGCCGCGGGCGTCACGACGGCGCAGAACGGCAACGCGACGATGGAGCAGATCCAATCGCTGGCGTGGGCATCGCGTCTGGGGCTCCTGTCGCTTCGTCTCGTCCTGTGGCCGAGCACGGACGCGGCGGACGCCGTCATCGACGGCCACGCGACGTTCCCGTCGACGCGGGAGGAGTGGGTCCGAATCGGGGCAGTGAAGCTGTTCGCCGACGGATCCATTCAGACCTACACCGCGCACCTCTCCGCGCCGTATCACATCCCGCCCGGCTCGGACGCCGACTATCGCGGCTATCGGCGCATGGAGCGGAGCGAGCTCGCCGCGCGCATCGAGCGCTACCACGAGCTCGGGTTCCAGGTCGCCGTGCACGGCAACGGTGACGCCGCCATCGACGACATCCTCGACGCCGTGGAGCACGCCCAGACGGGCCATCCCCGGCCCGACGCACGCTCGATCGTCGTCCACGCGCAAACGGCCCGGCCCGATCAGCTGGATCGCATGCAGCGCCTCGGCGTGACACCCACCTTCTTCGTCCTGCACACGTACTACTGGGGCGATCGCCGTCGCGATCGGTTCCTCGGCCCGGAGCGGGCGGCACGGATCAGCCCTGCGCGGAGCGCGAGCCGGCGGGGTCTGCGCTTCTCGCTCCACTGCGACACGCCGGTGGTTCCGATGGAGCCGCTCCGCCTCGTCTGGTCGGCCGTCAACCGTCGGTCGACCTCCGGCGCCACGATCGGTCCCGAGGAGCGCATCGACGTGGTGACGGCGCTGCGCGCGGTCACCATCGATGCGGCCTGGCAGGCCTTCCAGGAGGGCGAGAAGGGCTCGCTCGAGGCCGGGAAGCTCGCCGACTTCGTCGTCCTGTCCGCCTCGCCGCTCGAGGTGCCGCCCGAACGGCTGGACGAGATCCGCGTCCTCGAGACGATCATCGACGGACGCCAGGCCTATCGCGCCCCGGAGTCCAACTGACCGGCGGTTGTCCCCGAGCCCACCGACGTGCGAAGGAAGACGATCGACATGCGACTCGCCGCGAGTCTCCCCGTCCCGCCGAACCTCCCCATGTGCCAGCGCGTCGCGCGCCGCGTGGAGGAGCTCGGCTACGAGAGCGTGTGGATCGCCGACACGGGCGCCGGCCCCGACGCGTTCGTGGTCGCGACAGCCGTCGCCGACGTGACCCAGCGCCTGCGCATCGGTACCGCCGTCATTCCGGTCTACACGCGCACGCCGTCGGTGTTCGCGGCGTCGGCGGGCTCGGTCGCCCAGCTCGCGCCCGGTCGCTTCGTGCTCGGGATCGGCGCGTCGAGCGAGACCATCGTCGCCGGCTGGGGCGGCGTGCCGTTCGAGAAGCCGCTCACCCACATGCGCGAGGCGGTGACCGTCATCAGGCAGATGCTCGCGGGCGACCGGGTGACGTTCGAGGGCAAGCGCCTTCGCACCCGCGGCTTTCGTCTGGTCTCGCCACCACCGTCGCCGGTGCCGATTTACGTCGCCGCGCTCATGCCGGCCATGCTGGAGCTGGCGGGCGAGCTCGCCGACGGCGTGATCCTCAACATGATGCCGGTCGAGGCGGTGCCGCGCATGATGGAGCACGTTCGTCGCGGCGCGGCGCGCGCGGGACGCGACGCGAAGGCAATCGAGGTGGTGGCGCGTTTCCAGGCCCTGGTGACCGACGACCCAGCGGGCGCGCGCAACGGCGTACGACAGATGTTCGGGCCCTATTTCGCCACCTCCGTCTACAACCGCTTCGCCGCGTGGTGCGGCTTCGACGACGAAGCGCGCGAGATCCTCGCGGGGTGGCAGGCAAAGGACCGCGGGCGCAATCTCGCCGCGGTCACCGACGCGATGGTCGACCGCATCGCGATCATCGGCTCGCTCGACGAGTGCCGGCGCCGGCTGCGCGCGTTCCACGATGCGGGCGTGACCACGCCCATGGTGCATCCCTTCGCCTTCGACGAGCGGGCGATCCTCTCGACGCTCGAGGGGCTCGCCCCGGGTTCCCAGGCCTGATCGACTGTGCTCTAAGCAGCCTCATGCTGATCGTCTTCGAGCACCCGCTCTCGCCCTACGTGCAGAAGGTGAAGATCGCGCTCGGCGAGAAGGGGGTGCCGTTCGAGACGCGGATGCCCGACATCATCGGCGGCACGAACCTCGACGAGTTCGTGCAGTTGAACCCGCGCCTCGAGGTCCCGACCCTCGTCGACGCCGACGCCTCGATCTTCGACTCGACGATCATCCTCGAGTACATCGAGGAGAAGTGGCCGACGCCGGCCCTGTTGCCCGCCGCGCCGCTCGAGCGCGCCCGCGCGCGCATGATCGAAGAGGTGTGCGACACCTACTACGAGGCGGTGAACTGGGCCCTCATGGAGATCCGCGCTTTCCAACGGGCCACCGGCGACCTTGCCGATCGCCTCGTCGGGCGCGCCGCGGAGCAGACGGCCGGTGTACAGAATTGGCTTGCCCGTCATTTGGGCACCCAGCCCTACTTTGGGGGTGCCACCTTCGGCTGGGCCGACCTCTGCGTGGCACCCTTCGTGCATGCTTCGGCCACGTTCGGCAATGCGCCAGCCCCAGGAACACCGCTCGCGGTCTGGCTCGATCGCATCCGCGCTCGCCCTTCGGTCATCGCGACCTTCGAGGCGGCAGCCGCGTCGATGCAGGGATTCGAGATGCTGCCTCAGCTGATCGCATCGGGCGTCTTCAAGCGCGAGTACCGCGACCACCGCCTCGAATGGATGCTCCGCAGCGGCGGGGCCGACATCGTCATCGAGGGTATTCGCAAGGAGAATATTCGCTTCACACGCGAGTTTTCGTGAGGTTTGCCCTCGCACGAGCGGCACACTCACGGTAGGCTCGCCCCATTCCACTCACGAAAGGAGAGAGAGTCATTTCGGCCACGATCTTTGTTGGAAATCTCAGCTACGAAGCAACGGAAGAGGAGCTGCGCGCATTGTTCGCCGAGGTCGATCCGGGAGTCCGGGTACGGCTCGGCGTCGACAGGATGACCGGGAAGGCACGCGGGTTCGCCTTCGCCCAGTTCGCCAGCGACGCACAGGCTGCCGACGCCGTGCGGCGATTCGACGGCCTCGAGATGCGCGGCCGCCGGCTGCGCGTGAACGACGCCGACGACAAGCCACCACCGCGGGCGCCGCGTCCGCCGGTGCGAACCGACACTGGAGGCGGCTTCAGCCGTGCGCCGGTGGAATTCGTCCCACCGCCCGAGGACGGTGGCGGCGATTTCCGCGGTTTCCGCAAGGGCGGCGGCAGCCGGCGCGGCCTCCGGGCCCGCAAACGTAGCCTCCGCTACTAGAGGACTCCGACCCAAGACTGCGTCTTGGGTCGGGGGAGGACGCGAGGGTGTCGCGTCCGATCACGCGCGACCGACATGCCGCGGCTGGCCACGCCGGCGCGGCAAACGAGGAACGCGCGGGGAACGTGGAGCATTTCGGGGGGCCTGCTGGTCGCCTCCGAACCTCCGGCGCGTGACTCGCCTGCCGGCCCGAGACGTAGTCTCGGGCCGGCACCGTCCCCCCGCCCTGGCGGGGCATCTTGTCAGGTCGAAGCCGGTCTTGGTACAGGGCCGACGTGGGTAAGCGTCTCTTCGTCGGGAACCTCCCTTTCGCGACCACGAGCGAGCAGCTCGCCGAGCTCTTCGGCCGCATCGGGCCGTGCGACTCGGCGACCGTCGTGACCGACCGCGTGAGCGGACGCTCGCGCGGCTTCGGGTTCGTCGAGATGTCGACGGACGCCGATGCCGAGCGAGCCATCTCCGAGCTCGACGGCCAGGAGCACGCCGGTCGCAAGCTCACCGTGAGCGCGGCGCATGATCGGCCGGCTGGCGGCGGCGGCCGCGGGCGCGCGTAGCGCGTTGGCGCGACGTCGACGGTTCTGGGGTTGGGGCTGGGCAGATGCCGGCCCCACGCCCGATCACGTCGACGCGATTGGCCGCCTGCTCGCGGCCCGCTTCGGCTGCGGCGACCTCACGCTCGCCGCGGAGCCGCGACTGGAGGATCTTCGCCTCCCGCGACCGCGGCTGACGCCGCCGCCGGCGCTCGCGGCGTTATGCACGGCCGATCCGTTCGACCGCGCGAGCCACACCTACGGGAAGTCGTTCCGCGACGTCGTGCGCGGCCTGCGACGCGAGTTCGATCGCGCCCCCGACGTGGTCGCGTTTCCGAACGAGGAGGGCGACGTCACGCGCCTGCTCGAGTGGTGCACGGACGCGAGCGCCGTCGCGATTCCGTACGGCGGCGGCTCGAGCGTCGTCGGAGGCGTCGAAGCGCCCGCGAGCGGCGCAGCGGCGGGTGTCGTCTCCATCGATCTCTCTCGTCTCGATCGCGTACTCGAGATCGATCGCACGTCGCGTGCGGCACGCATCCAGGGCGGTGTCCTGGGACCGGCGCTCGAAGAGCAGCTCCGTCCGCACGCCCTCACGCTGCGACACTTCCCGCAGTCGTTCGAGTTCTCGTCGCTCGGCGGATGGATCGCGACCCGCTCGGGCGGGCACTACGCGACGCTCTACACGCACATCGACGATTTCGTGGAGGCGCTGCGGGTGGTGACGCCGTCCGGCACGATCGCGACGCGCCGTCTTCCGGGCTCGGGCGCGGGCCCCAGCCCGGACCGCCTGTTCATCGGCTCGGAGGGTATCCTCGGCATCATCACCGAGGCCTGGATGCGCCTGCAGGATCGCCCGACGTTCCGCGCTGCCGCGTCGATCACGTTCGAGACGTTCGCCGCCGGAGCCGCCGCCGCGCGCGCGATCGCGCAGTCGGGTCTCTACCCCGCCAACTGCCGGCTCCTGGATCCGGGCGAGGCCATGACCTCGGGCGCCGGCGACGGCTCGCACGCGGTCCTCCTGGTCGCCTTCGAGTCGGCCGATCATCCGCCCGACGCGTGGATGGCGCGCGCCCTCGAGTGCGCGCGCAGCCATGGCGGCGAGGTGCCGGACGGCGCGGGCGCCACGCGGAAGGCCGATGAAGGCGCGCGCGACGGCGCCGCCGGCGCGTGGCGACGCTCCTTCCTCGACGCGCCGTACCTGCGCGACGCCTTGGTGCGTCTCGGCATGATCAGCGAGACCTTCGAGACCGCCGTCACGTGGGACCACTTCACCGCCTTCCACGCCGGCGTCGTCGCCGCGACCGAGCGCGCGCTCCATGAGGTGTGCGGGGCCGGCCACGTGACGTGCCGCTTCACGCACGTCTACCCCGACGGCCCCGCCCCATACTTCACCGTCATCGCCCCTGGCCGCCGCGGCTCCGAGCTCGATCAATGGGCGGAAGTGAAGGCCGCCGCATCCGAAGCCATTCTCCGCCTCGGCGGCACCATCACCCACCACCACGCCGTCGGCCGCGACCACCGCCCCTGGTACGACCGCGAACGCCCGGACGGCTTCGCCGCGGCGCTCCGCGCCACGAAGAAGACGCTAGATCCCGCCGGCATATTGAACCCAGGCGTGCTCATCGACCCGTAGAACGAGCCGCGCGAGCCACCCGCGCCACACGCTCGGGGTTCGAAGCCGGCGCGCGCGATCACGAAGCGATCACGCGCGCCGGTTAAACATGGTGCGCCGTCAGGTGGATCAGCCGGCAGAGCGCGAGCCCACGGAGAGCCCAGTACGTCGGGTCGATCTCGAACTTGCGGAACGCGAAGTTGAGCCGGCCGGACGCGTGGTGATGGTTGTTCTGGAACAGCTCCCCGCCGCACAGGAAATCGAGCGGCAGGAAGTTCCGCGACGCATCACCCGTCTTGAAGTTCCGATACCCGTAACGATGCCCGCACCAGTTGACGATCGCCCCCTGCGTCGGGCCCATGAGCCAGTGGAACGGCAGCAGCAGGAACTGCCACCACGCCGTCGCGAGCCAGATGTACACGAGCGTGATCACCGTCCCGAACGCGAGACGGCTCGTCCACGACGATGCGATTTTCTCGAGCGTCGGCCACTCCGGATAGTCGCCCAGGAACCGCGCCTCCGGAGAGGAAATTCCCTTGAAGTGCGCCGTGTAGCGCCGCCCCGTCTCCCACATCATGAGGAGCACGTTCGAGAAGAACGCCGGCGCGTGCGGATCGCGCGCCGTATCGCTGAAGGCGTGGTGCTCGCGGTGCAGGATCGCGTACGCCCGCGGTGACAGATACGACGAGCCCTGCGAGATCCAGGTGCCGAGGTGGAAGACGCGCTCCATTGCGCGGCTCATCGTGAACATCCGGTGCGACGCGTAGCGGTGGTGGAAGCTCGACTGGAAGAAGATCGCGACGAACCAGTTCGCCACGAACAGCAGCACAATCCACATGGGTCCACCGCTCTACCAGTCGATCCCTCGGCTTTCAATCAAAAGGACGTGACACTCGGTAGCGCGGCGCGGTATAGCCGGCCCCGATGCCCGAGCTGATTCTGCTCCGCCACGGCCAATCACAGTGGAACCTCGAGAATCGTTTCACCGGATGGGTCGACGTCCCACTCTCGCCGAAGGGTGAGGACGAGGCGCGCGCCGCCGGCACGAAGCTGCGGGGCCGTCGCATCGACGAACTGTTCACATCTGTACTGAAGCGCGCCATCGACACCGCGACGCTCGCGCTGGGGGTCGCCGGCATCGCCGACGTCTCGACCGAGCGGCACGGAGCCCTGAACGAGCGCATGTACGGCGATCTCCAGGGCCTCGACAAGGCCGAAGCCGCCAAGAAATGGGGTGACGCGCAGGTGAAGATCTGGCGACGCAGCTACGACACGCGGCCGCCGGGCGGCGAGAGCCTCGCCGACACCGCGGCGCGCGTGCTGCCCTACTGGGAGTCGCGCATCCTGCCGGCGCTGAAGGCGGGCAAGAACGTCCTCGTGGCCGCACACGGCAACTCGCTGCGCGCGCTCGTCATGCACCTGGACGGCCTCACGCGCGAACAGGTGCTCGAGCTCGAGATCCCGACCGGCGTTCCCCTCCTCTACGACATCACGCCGGACGGGCGTGTGCTCGGCAAGCGTTACCTCTAGGAACAGGAGCGCGCACCATGCTTCTTGCCGGCAAGCGGATCATCGTCACCGGCGGCGCGAGCGGCATTGCGGCCGCCACCGTGCGCGCCTACGCGCGAGAGGGCGCGACCGTGTGGTCGCTCGACGTCGCCGACGCCAACGGCGCCGCGGTCGCCGCCGCAGCGGGGGCGCGCGTCACCTATCGCCATTGCGACATCGCCCAGCGCGACCAGGTCGACGCCGCCGTCGACGAGGCGGCGCGCACGATGGGCGGCCTCGATGCGCTCGCGAACGTCGCCGCCGTCGAGCGCGGGACGCCCGCCGAGAGCATTGCGGACGCCGAATGGGATCTCGTCTTCGGCGTGAACGTGAAGGGGACGCTCTACACGAACCAGGCTGCCTTCCGACACCTGAAGGATCATGGGGGCGTCATCATCAACTTCGGCTCCGGCGCCGGCATCCGCGGCCAGCGCGGCTCGGCGCACTACTCGGCCTCGAAGGCCGCCGTGATGGCGTGGACCCGGACGGTCGCGCAGGAGTGGGGCCAGTATCGCATCCGGGTGAACAGCGTCGTCCCCGCGATCTGGACGCCCATGTACGACGAGTACCGCTCCCGGATGACGGAGCAGGAGCGCACCATCCACGACATGTCGATGGCGTTCGTGGTCCCGCTCGGCGGCAAGCTCGGCGATCCCGACGCTGACGCGGCGCCGCTCATGGTGTTCCTTGCGAGCGACGCCTCGCGGTTCATCACCGGCCAGGCGATCCCGGTCGACGGCGGGATGGTGATGCTGGGGTGACATGCGCGGCGGGGCGCCCGCCTCGCCGCGTCGGCTACCGCGTGGGTTGTTCGGCGGCGCGGTAGATGGCGGCGATGGCGCGCATGTTGGCGATGGCGTCGGCCGGGCCGGTCGGAACGGCGGCACCGCTGCGGACGGCGGCGACGAAGGCGCGCAGCTGGTAGTCGTAGCTGGGCGATCCCGCGACGCGCTCGGAGCGGCTGCCCGACGGCGTCTTCACACGGAGCCGGTGGAAGAACTGCGGCGCGACGAAGTTCAGCACGTCGATCCGACCCTCCGAGCCGACCACGCGAGCGCGGATGCTGAGCAGGCGTGCCGAGAGGAGCGCGCAGGTGAGACGCGCGCTGGCACCGCTCGGGAACGACATCTCGGCACGCAGCCAGCGGTCGACGCCGCCGCGCGTCCACACGGCCTGCGCCGAGCGGATCTCGGGCTCCCCCTGCGAGAGGTGCCGCAAGAGGTGGACGGCATAGCAGCCGGCGTCCATCAGCGCGCCGCCGGCGAGGTCGGCGCGCCAGCGGATGTCGCTCGGGCGGAGGATCGGGATGCAGAACGTCGCTTCCAGGTGGCGCACCGTTCCGATCTCGCCCGACGTGATGATGGCGCGCATGCGTCCGAACAGCGGGTGATAGCGATAGTGAAACGCCTCCATGAGGACGCGCCCCTCGCGGGTCGCGGCTTCCGTCATGGCCTCGGCTTCGGCCACCGTCGCCGAAAAGGGCTTCTCGCACAGGACGTGCTTCCCCGCCTCGAGCGCA